>ENA-OQNO01001628-OQNO01001628.1-human-gut-metagenome-genome-assembly--contig:-NODE-1628-length-14555-cov-3.957790_pt1 | contig 14555 bp, 9 predicted proteins | sample MGYA00242629_ERZ504880 | MGnify/ENA primary metagenome ERZ504880 (study PRJEB26092, sample SAMD00036377) | human gut metagenome | host: Homo sapiens | study: EMG produced TPA metagenomics assembly of... | reverse complement strand
GAAGAAGCCGTTATGACCACAGAGCCGACGACCGCGAAAAACAAGAAGAACACGGGCGCGATAACAAGGGAGGCGCCACGTTCGTCACGTAGGGTATGTTGAAGCAGGCGGCTCATGCCTCTTCCTTTACCGTAGGATCGTCGGCATCCGCAGCACCCAGGGACGCATCCTCAGGTGCAGGTTCGGTTGACTGTGGTTGATCAGGGTCGGGAACAGGCTGCTGGTCGGAAGGACTTCGATCTACAGCAGCCGCCGAACGCTGATCGCTAGACCGCGAGGAGGCCTCAGCGAAGCCGCCAACGTTCGCGGCAAGCAGCGCCTGCGCGTGCTTGGTCTGACCACCTATCACATCCTTCTCTCCAAGCTCTTTTCTGTTCCCCACAGCATCGACGAAGTACACCTCCGTCCCAACCAGATGCTTTACTTGCCCGTAGCCGATATGGCTGCCCTTCGCAAAGCCGATGAGCGACCCCACGTACGAATCAACCGGATTTTCTGGTCCGATCGAGCGCAGGGAAAGGTCAGTATAGGAAACGGCGACCTTCTGACTGTTTTCAAGATAAGGGAACTGGCCGCTGAATCCAAACATGCCCAGCAATCCGCCCATCCTGACGCTCGCTTGGACCTTCGAAGAATCGAATCGAACGCTGGCCTGCAATGCGATTGCAAAGACCTCGCAGTCTTTCACTCCAACTTTTTCGTCGTCCTCTTCGCCGTCTTCGTCGGGTTCGTCCGACTCCTTGGCATAACCCACCAAGCCGCCGATATTGAGAACGGGACCTCTGTAAGAGGGATACGAGTTCTTCATGATCACGGCGAGGTTCGCAGCAGAGCTGTCGGAAATATAGCAATCCTTCGCTTCGCCAACCAGCAGGCCAACGTTCGTCGTTCCATCCGTCACCGGGACGTCAAGGACCAGCGAAGGATCGGTTAAGCTGGGCTTTCCTTCGCCTGACACGGAGCAGTTTTCAATCGTGCATTCCTTAGCCAAACCCACCAAAAGACCTATGGATCCAACCCTGGTTATAACCAGTTCTTTTGAATCGCGATCCAGAGGATTCTGTTCAAACCCTACAATCTTGATATTCTTCAAAGTTGCATCGCTTGCCTTGGGGAATAGCCCCGCATAAGCCCCTACGTCGCCAATACCCGACGCCAGCTGATAACCCGTTATCCGGTAAGTGCCCCCGTCATAAATCCCTTCGAACGCATGAGCGAAATTGTATTTCCGAGACGCGTCGCCGCCATTTGCAGCAGCCGACAAATCCACGTCGTGCGATTGGAGGAAGGCGTGCTTTACGTAATGCTCCTGCACGTCGTACGCAGGCAGGCGCCCTATGAACTGATCCGCATGACGAACGTTCCAGGGGCTATCGATCTTCCCCCAACCGGTAGCCACGCTGCCATCAAGGCCGATTGCAGCTGCAAAATTCACGTTGTACCAATAGTCGTGTTTGTTCGCCCCAAGTCGGAACGGGTAGTGCAGCGTGTTTTTTTGAGACTGCCCCCAAACCGTACCGGGCGCTTTGTACACATCGTACCGAACACCGTCAACAGAGAAGTCTACGTCGACCTTGCTCTCTTTCAGCGATGCCCAATTATCAGGGTTCTGCCCATTGCCGCCTTGCTGATACTCCGGCGCTTTCGCTCCGGTAGGCACCACAACGTAGTAGCCCCATGTGGCTATCTCGTTGTCTTTGGGCAGGTTTTCTACATACGTCGATCCATCAAGAACACCGTAATAACCCGTCACTTTATTGCCATGGTCGAACTCAAGGTACATCAGGCCGACGGAATCCTTCGGAGCTTCCTTGTACTGCGCCTTCAGTTTGATCGCGCCATACGCAAGCTGCGAGTCCCAATCGCCCACCAGAGAATTCGAGGTAGGCATAATGGTGAACGGGACAGATTGATAGGTACTGTCGCCTTCAACCTTCCAGCCCATAGGCACGAAGCCCTCTTTGCTTGGAAGCGCTCGGATAGAGGCGTATGCTTCGTTGCCTTGAACGGTGTAGGGCACGTACTGAACATCGTATCCGTCAAGGCGCTTACCATTGTTATCACAATACTCGACAGCTCGATAGAAGAGGTAATCCCTCTCGGTAGACAGCTCGTAATCGGCGGACGAGGTTTTGCTGAGCGCGTAATCGCTGCTCGCGCCCGAACGCGACGACCTCACGTATGCCGACGGATTGCTCGACAAATAACCGTCGGACTTCTCGTACAGCCACAATTGCGCACTGGGTAATTCGGTATAGACCGTTACAGCGTCTAATCCTTTACCCCACGCAACAGCAGGCGTAGCCGTGTAATACACGCGCACGTCCCCTTGACGAGGGAATGCTCCGCTCGAAAGATTCAAGCTGCCGCCCTTGGTGGTCGCATTGTACAAAGCAACGGTAGAAGAGGCGCCGAACTCGTTTTCAAACGGCTGGCGGATCGGTGCACCCAAGTTCACGCCGCGCGATCCCGTTGTACGCCCATCCTTTAAATAATCGGCAACACGAGGCGCTAGTTGAGAGAAATACGCTTGAACCTCATCCGCGCGCGGCGTGGTGCGAATGTATATCTCATACCCATCGAAGTCTTGCTCAACCAAATCGTAAAGCTTGACGGTGTCGATGGTAAGCGAGGTTGTATCTTCACCTATCGAACTTACACACACCGCCAAATCTCTTCCAAGCTCAGTGTCTTCCCATGTCCAGATACCTTGATTCAAATACCCCGCACGCTCGCCATTGACCCATATTTCGTATATCTGATACTGATGTTGTTTACCACTTGGATAAAATTTGCCCCCGTTTTCCCATAACAGCGGACGACCAGAAGCGCCGGGGTTTCTCATGCTGCTTACATCTACGTAACTTGCACTATTAGACGTGTACGAACCCGTCAAAACAAATACGTTAGCCTGTTGCTGTTGAGCGTCCGCAAGCTTCACCCAGGCGCCCGAATACGACTGCCGCGTTGATTCGATATTCTCGGCAGCAAGCACCGAGGATGTTTTTATTCCCGCCGCGCCGAGCTCAAACGTCGCCTCGGTCGACATCATGGAAATGCCCGTAACCGGCGGCTCGCCCGCAGTGGTGACCAGCTTCACCGAAGGATCGGCGTAGACACCCGATATATGAGCAGCGCACGACTTTCCGCCATTGTTTTTAGCTTCAAGAGCAGGATTGGTTACTAAAACCGAAAGCTTCGCTACTTTTTCAGGCCACTTGAAATAGGCAGATGCCGTAGCGGGAACGGACGTTTTCTCCGAACAGGAAACTCGCGCATCCGCGCGAATATCATCCGTCGAGCTCGACAAAGCACCGATCGTAGCAGCAAGGTCCCCTTGACCCCCATTCTTTTGCAGGACACGCTTTAAGTCGTTCAGATCGATTGCGAACACGTCAGCTTGAGCAGCATCACCCTTCAATTTCAGGGAATACACCTTGGTTTCTTTGACGGTATTGGAGTTGGGCTTGGTTTCCGACCCTGCTTTCACGGTGTACGAGGCTTCCGTCCCGTCAAGCCCTGAAATCGAAAGAACGCTCGCGCCCAAAGACACCGTCACTTCGGTTGAGGTTTTCCATTCGGGGTTTCTTGACAGATTTCTATCCTGCACGCACAACTCGCCGTTTTCGTTCAACCATACCACGGGGCTTTGCAGAGCAAGTTCAGGAGTTGCCCCATGCGGAGCGGAATCGACATATCCAATCATGTAATCGGCAGCCATGCGGGCGGTTCGGTCGCGTGATTGCCCTGCTTCATAGTACTCTTGCGCGGCATTCGTGCTATCGGGGGCAAAGCTGAAGAACCCGCTTTTTCCATCCGCGTAAAACACGCTGACCACTGTCGCCGTGGTCACATTGAACTCTATGATGAAATCGCCCCGGCGAACGCTATCATCCACGGCAAGAGGAGGGATGATGCCGCTCTTTCGGGCTTGGTCAGCCGTAATATAGAACGTGTTTTGGGCATCGGTCGGCCTCCCGTTGATCGTGCTGGGAAGATTCACGGCCTTGGTCCGGGCTAATCCCTCGGACTCGACAATCGACCACCACGCGCCCGACACCTTCTTAGCTGTCATTTGGGATTGCACAGCGTTTGCTACGGACTCGGCAGCGTTGTTCAGCTCGACCATGCGCATGTTGTTCTGAGCGCTTACAATAGAAGGGAACGCCAGTGCCGCAAGCACCAAAAGAATCGCTACCGACAGCAACAGCTCGGCAAGCGTAAACCCTTTCGTATGCGCCTGATGCGCTTTTACCAAAGAAGCGCCCCTATCTCATTCGTTCAAGTTCTTAACTAATTGTGCTGGTATGATACCATCATCAGGCATAAATGAGACTACATCACTACGACAATTATAAAGAAGGTCAACGCTCGAGCGAAATCGGTGCGAACGAGCGACCCGACCCCTCGAAGCGATCATAGAGTTTTGAGAAACAGGCTGATCCAACCTGCACTCATGGCGGTTTTACAGCGAAAAGCCCCTTCAAGAAACCGCTTGGCCGCAACCTCGTTTTTTCGTGCGAAACCAAGTCGCCCGAGCAGTGGGGCTTCGCTCTGCGAACCCTCGACGCTCGGGCGACGCTGCATTGCAAGATGCTCGGGAGGTGCTGCGTTGCAGCATCGCTTTCAAGAACCTCGCGAAGGGCACAGCGGCTAGCCGAAAATCAACTGGCGCTCCTCGCCAACCAAAGAGGCGCGCGCCTGGTCGCGCAAGTTGTTCACGCCGATGAAGAACTGGCGCATCATCACAACCATGAGATAGCGGCCCTTCGGCGTGAGCGTGAACTCATCAGGCGTATCGCGATCGAATGCGCCTGCCGCTTTCATGAAGCCAACCTCTACGGGAAGGCCGCGTTCCACCGTGCATCCGAAATCGCGCTCGAACTGACGCTTGTCCAGCCTTAATCCGAACAGCTGCATCATGAAGCGGTATCGCATGCGATCATGCTTCGAAAACTCCGTCTTTCCCATAAGCGACATACGGTCAGAAGCGATTGCGGCATTGTAGTCATTCACGCTGAACGTGTTTACGTACAGGTTCTTTCCCAGGTACGTGATACCGCCGCTGCCGATAGCCGGGTACTCCTCGTAGTCTACAACGTATTCGTCGATCATCGCACCATCGCCCGCAGCACCTGTACCGCGCTTATTGAACGTCCAAGCGCTTCCGTGCTCGAACAACGGATCGGAACCGCCGGCAAGCAGTTCGCTGATGATCTCGTAGAAACGCCGTTCACGCTGATAATCAACCTTGCCAACCGTCCTGGCCAGAGAGCGCGCGACGCTCGGGGAGGCCATCAGCGGGTAGAACGTGGTTTGACTGGTCCCGCTTTCCACTACGCGTTCGATATCCTTGATCAGCACATCTTCGGTCTGTGCGGGGAAGTTGAAGATCATGTCCACGTTCAACGACGTGAAGTACGGGCTAGCATCCTGCACGCGCGCCAAGATCTCGGCGGCGCTTCCGTACTTGTCGTAGCGATCCATCTGCTTGAGCAGGTCGTCATCGAAGCTCTGAACGCCAACGCTCAAACGCTGAACGCGACCTTGCAGCTTGTCCAAGTAAGAAGGAATCAGATGATTCGGGTTCGTCTCGCTGGAAACCTCATTGATAGAGAACGTCTCGCGAGCAAGGTCGATGGTGTCGCACAGCTCGTCGATCATGATGGTGGGCGTGCCGCCGCCCACGTACAGGCTGTCGAAATCGTAGCCCAGATCTTTGAGCATCATCATTTCTTTGCGCATGCTTTGGAAGTACGGTACTGCGCGGTCCTCCGAAAACGGGAAGCGGTTGAACGAGCAGTACGGGCACAAGCGCTCGCAGAAAGGCACGTGCATGTAGAGCATGTATTTCTGACCAGGCACGGGCGCCGGCACGCGGCGCTCGTCGGTGGGCTTGAGCTTCAAGTACTGGTTCGTGCATTGACGGACTACCGTCGTGAGCATGCGTTCAGATAACATAAACTCCTCTGTCCAAAAAAACCGCCGCCCTTTCGGACGGCGGAAACTTTTATTCCCAAGCGGTCCGTCCAGCAGCAGCTTTTTTGCCGATGTCGGTTCGGAATTGTTTGCCTTCAAAATTGATATAGTCGCACGCTTCGTACGCCTTTTCGCGGGCTTCGTCGAACGAATCGCCCAAAGCCACTACGTTGAGAACACGTCCGCCTGCGGTAACAAGTTCTTCGTCGTAGTTCTTGGCAGTACCAGCATGGAATACGGTAACGCCCTCTATGGCTTCGGCTTCGTCGACGCCAAGGATGACCTTTCCTTTTTCGTACGATCCGGGATAGCCTTCGCTCGCCAAAACCACGCACACCGCCCACTGCTCGGACCAGCGCAAGACAATGTCGTCCGGACGACCTTCGGCAACAGCCATCATGATATCTACCAGGTCGGTTTCCAGACGCGGCAGAACCACTTGCGTCTCAGGATCACCGAAACGAGCGTTGAACTCGATGATCTTAGGACCTTCCGGCGTCAGCATGAAACCGCCGTACAAAACGCCGCGATAGTCATGGGCAAACGGCGCGCGGGCTGTAGCAGCGGCTGCCGTCTCCATGATCTGATGCATAGCGGCCAGTTCTTCAGGAGTAACGATGGGCACCGGCGAGTAGACGCCCATGCCGCCCGTGTTGGGGCCGCGGTCGCCATCAAACGCGCGCTTATGATCCTGCGCGGTGGTCATGCAGTGAGCCTTGCCGTTGCTGACGAACGCAAGCAACGAGCACTCGGGGCCCGTCAGGCATTCTTCGATGAGCACGGTGGAGCCGGCATCGCCGAACGCGCCGTCGAAGCAGGAACGAACAGCATCCTCTGCGGTTTCCAGGTCGTCGGCAACGACAACGCCCTTGCCCGCCGCCAAACCATCCGCCTTGACAACGATGGGAGCGCCCAATTCGCGAACGTAAGCAAGCGCCTCGTCCAAGTTCGTGAAGCTGCCGTAACGAGCCGTCGGAATGCCGTTGGCTTGCATGAATTCCTTGCTGTAGGTTTTGCTGCCCTCCAGCAAGGCTCCTTGAGCATCGGGCCCGAACGTAGCCACGCCCGCTTCGCGCAGAACGTCCGCCACGCCGGCGACCAAAGGAGCTTCGGGGCCGATGACAACCAGGTCAATCGCATGCTCCCGCACGAACGCCAGCACGGCATCCGCATCCTCGGGATTCAGCCCGGCAACGTTCTGAGCAACGGCATCGGTTCCGCCGTTGCCAGGAGCTACGTACAGCCGATCGGCGCGAGGGGACTTCGCCAAGGCCCACGTGATGGCATCTTCGCGACCGCCGCCGCCCAACACCAGGATGTTCACATTCGTTCCTTTCATCAACCAACGCGTTTCACGTGAAACGCTCGAAAATCGAAAGCCTGAGAAGCTACGCGCGATCCCAGCCGCGCATGATGGTTTGGTCGCGATCGGGACCCACCGCGATGATGCTGATGGGAACGCCGACGATGCGCTCAAGGTACTCGACGTAGCGCTGCGCCGTTTCCGGCAGGTCCTCGAAGGTACGGCATCCGGTGATATCGACGTCCTTCCAACCGGGAAGCTCTTCGTACACCGGCTTCGCATGGAACAGAACCCTCTGCTGCATGGGGAAGTAATCGTAAACCTTGCCGTCGCACTCGTACGCCGTGCACACCTTGATAGTATCGAATGCGCTCAAAACGTCAAGCTTGGTCAGCGCCACATCGGTCAGGCCGTTAACCTCGGCCGCATAGCGCGCGATAACTGCATCGAACCAGCCGCAGCGGCGCTTGCGGCCCGTAGTCACGCCGAACTCGTGACCGACAGCGCACATAAGCTCGCCGGTCTCGGCTTCCTCGCCTACGCCGCCATCTTCGGGAAAGCGCTGCTCGGTGGGGAAGGGGCCGCCGCCGACGCGCGTGATGTACGCCTTTTGAATACCCAAAACGCGATCGATGGCCGTAGGGCCAACGCCCGTTCCGGTTGCCGCACCACCGGCGCAGCACGAAGAGGAAGTCACGTAAGGATATGTTCCGTGATCGATGTCGAGCAGCGTGCCTTGCGCGCCCTCGAACAGGATGGACTTGCCCGCGCGCACGGCCTCGTTCAACAGCTGCGCCGTTTCAGCCATATACGGTTTGAGAATACGAGCATACGGCAGGTACTCTTCGCAGATTTCCTCCACCGTGTACGTATGCAGACCGTAGATCTTCTCCAGAACGGGGTTCTTTTGAGCAAGCACCGCTTCAAGCTTCAGGCGGAAGATCTTCTCGTCCAACAGGTCCTGGATGCGAATGCCCTTGCGAGCAACCTTATCCTGATAGCAGGGACCGATGCCGCGCTTCGTGGTGCCGATCTTGTTTTCACCGAGACGCTTTTCGTCGGCGCCGTCGAAGTCTTTGTGGTAAGGCATGATAACGTGCGCATCGCACGAAATCTTGAGGTTCTTGCAGGAAATGCCCTCGGCCTCCAGCATAGCCATCTCTTTGATGAGCACGCCCGGGTCGACGACAACGCCGTTGCCGATAACCGGCACTGCGTTCTCGTACATGACGCCGGAAGGCATAAGATGAAGAGCCAGTTTCCTGCTACCGTGGATAACAGTGTGGCCGGCATTGTTTCCGCCCTGGTAGCGAACCACGTAGTCATATTCGCTCGCGATGAGGTCAGTGATTTTGCCTTTGCCTTCGTCGCCCCATTGGGCACCGATCAGAACCGTGCTGGGCATGTGCGTGAGTCCTTTCAACGCCCCGGTTTCATCATGCGGGGCAGTCCCGTAACAACCCTTGCATTATAGTATAGTTGCGCGTTCGGCCCCGCGCTTCCTCCGTCTTTATCGAGAAACCCCATCGAATGGGCCCTTATCAGCCGCATAACCAAGAAACAGGCCGGAGTTCAGGGAAAATTACAACTCCACCTTGTTCAAGGTTGGCTCAACGGCGCGCAAGGCCTTGACCACTTCCTCATGGCAGGTGAACAGAAGCACCTGTCGCATACGCGCAAGCTCCGCAAGGGCGCGCGCCGCTCCGGCACGGCGTTCCGAATCGAAGTTGACCAGGATGTCGTCAGCCAGGATGGGTATTGAGCGGCCAACGTTGTCAGCCGTCATCAGCAAAGCAATACGCAAGGCAAGGTAGAGCTGCTGACACGTCCCCAACGACAGATGAAGGGGGTCTCGGGCGGTTTTGACTGCGTCAACCACCTGCAACCGCCCCTCGGCGGTCATGGCCACCTTAACCCATGTGCCATCGGTCATAACGGAAAGCAAGCGACTTGCCTGGCGATACACTTCAGGCTGGCTCTTGCTCTCCCAAGCACCGATAGCCGTTTCGAGCATGCGTTTCGCCAAAAGCAGGCGCGCATATTCGCGGGAGCTCTCATCGATGCGCGTCTTCACTTCTTCCGCTTGCAGCTTGAGCGCGTCGAATTCCTTTTCTTTGACGGCATGGGACAGCTCTTGCTTCAGTTCGCCGTACCGGCGGTTCAAATGCTCGCTTGTTTCCAACAGGCCGCTGCGCTGCTGCACCTTTTGAACCAAAGCCGCATCAAGCGCTTCCACGGTTCGCTCAGCACGCGAGTCTATACGCTCGAACAGGCGCTTGCGCTGACGCTTCGCGAGAGCCAAACTTTCTTCAAGTGAACTGCGCCGCGACACAAGGGCCTGCTGCCGCTGTCGATACAGGTTGGATTCGGCGCGGGCGTCCTTCGCCTCGTCCAACAACGTACGAGCGCGTCGAAGCGAACCCTGCGCCTCTTCCAGCCCAGCTGAATCAAGTTGAGCGCGCGCTTCCCGGCGAAACGACTCCCTGCTTTCCACGCATGCTTCAAGCTTCTTCTTATCCTGCAGCATAACCCACTGCGCATCTTGAAGGCGCTCTTCCTTTGCGTCGGCCTTCTTATCAGGTCGAAACAGCATCACCATCGCAGCCAAAGCCAACATGATGGCGAAAACGATCAAGCCTATGCCGCCAACGGTGAACGAAAGACTGGTTATCTCTCGACCGTGGATGAAAAGCGGTACTCCGGAAAGCATGAACAAGAGAGGCAGCGCGATGGACAGCACGATCTGCGTTGCACGCTGGCGGCGCATTACCCCCTGCACCGACGTTGCATCCTCGGACTCAAGCAGTACTTCGTACGAAGCCTTCGAAGTGGAAAAGTTATCCTGGGCGAGATCAACGGCATGCTCGAACTTTGCCTCGTCGACTGCCAAGGACTCGATCTTATCCCGCAACGCACGGTCTTCCGTTGTCGTCAAGCGAACGAGCGCGGCCGAATCCCCTCGCTCGCGCAGACGATGCTCCAGTCGCAGCGTTTCTTCCTCAGTCCTTAAAGAGGCAATCTTATCCTCCAGATCGTCCATCTCCTGGTCGATCTTTTCCACGCTGGCGCGACAAGCCGTCAACGCCTCTATATCGGAGTTAAGCGAGTCCAGGCGCGCAAGCAGCTGGTCCCGTTGCGGTGCAAGGTCGTGAAACTCTTTGTCCTGACGCTTGAACCGCTCAACCGTCTCAGCGGCGCAAGACAGTTTTTCACGCAGCTCGTCCTGCTGGATACCTAGGCTGAACAGGGAATGCTCGATGCCAGCGGCGCGCGAGGTGTATTCAGCCAGACGGTTCTGGATCAATGAACGAGCATGGGCAGGGGAGGCTCCGGTTCCCGACCCTGCCGTTAACAGCTTCGCCGTAACGTCCGATGTGTTCCTGAGCGTGCGAAGTTCATCGCTTGTAAGCGAGAACATGGTCTGAAACGTTTCCTTGTCGATATCGGATACCAATGCAGCATCGCCTTGAAGCCCGTCAGCGTTACGACCACGCGAGAGTTCGATTTCGTTTCCGCCAGCCTGAAAGAACAAGGACCCGGCGCGTTCGGCATTCGCAGGCTTGTACGTGTTGCGCATACCGCGCGCGTCTTCCCATCCGAACAAAACGCCGCCGACAAACGAAGCCAAGGTTGTTTTACCTGATTCGTTTCGGCCGAATATCACGTTGAGACCCGGCGTCAACGGCCCCACCGCCATATTGGAAAACGCGCCGAAGGACGCTATTTTCACGCGCTCAAGATAAGGTCTGGTCATCGGTCCTCCCCTTGAGAGAGAAGATCGAGCACAAGGTTTTCGGCTTCTGCGGACAGCTCGTCGACAAGCCGCGTGCAAGCGCTGGGCAGCTGCATGCTCTTCGCAAGAAATTCCTCTTGAAGATATGCTATTTCATCGTCGGGATTCGAGCGTTGAGCATCGGCAACTTGAAGAAACACCGCGGGGAACAGCCCCTCCCGGCGCAACGCATCTTTATCGCGCGGCTCCACCGTTGCGTCAAGCAGCGCGTCACAGAAAAACGCCGGATACGAATCGTTCAGGTGCTTTCGCAGGTCAGCGCGTATATCATCGCGTTCGAGCATAGCATGAAGATGTGTTGATCCTACCAATGAAATGCGCGAAACCATTTCCTCACAGTGAGCTTTTCCGTTTTCGCGAAACAGTTCGCGCATGATTTTATCGGTTACTGCCGGAAGGTTCGCGCAATCGGAAACATCCACCCGCATGCGCTGCCACACGACGCTTGCCGTGGGAATAGGCTCTATCGTATTCCGCGCGCCCTCCGCAAGCGTAACGTGATAGATTCCGCGCTCGCCCGTCTCGTTGATATCGCGGCCCTGAATGCAACCGGAAAACACCAGGCGAGGATCTTCGAAAGACGGATAGGCGTACCGAAGGTGGATATGTCCTAGCGCCCAGTAATCCATCCCTGCGTTCATGAGAGTTGATGTAGCAACGGGCGCTTTCAAATTATCGAGATTGAGCCCCGTATGCAAAACCCCTACCGCGAACGGAGCCCTGGCAACTTCAGGATATCTTTGAACAAGCGCCTCTTCAGCAACGCGACGCGTCACACCCTCGGCAATGCACTCGTCAGCCGGCCATGTTTGGTTGTAATATCCGCGGCCCCCTATAATGCAAAGAGGACGGCCATCGCGCTCGTACAGGGCGAATCCCGGGCGATCGCCCGGCAACATGACCGCATTCGAAGGAAGCGAGAAGCTGTCGTGCTGCCACGAGGTATACGGATCATGGTTTCCCGTTATCAGGTAAACGGGTATACCCGCTTCCTCAAGCCTGCGCAAGCCAGCGAAAAAGTGCAGGTAGTCTCCGTACGAAGGACGGGCGTTATCGAAAATATCGCCCGCCATCACCACAAAATCGACCTCGCGAGCAAGAGCGGCCTCTATCACGCGGTCGTACGCTTCCGACAAAGCCGTGAGCAGGCGAGTTGCCCACGCATCAGAAAGCGCGCGTAACCCGCGAAACGGCGCGCCAAGATGAAGATCGGCGGCGTGAATGAATGTCAGACGTTCGGCCATGCAAGCAGTGTACCTCGAATGCCTGCGACAAGGGAATTACATATAGCCGCCCGCGCGTGAATCGTCGATGAAATCCATGAAGCGCGTAAACTCGGCATTGAAAGCCAAAGGGATGTCGCGCGTAGGACCGTTACGGTGCTTCGCCACAATCAACTGGGCGGTGCCCAGGTCGGGACGATCTTCGCTTTCAGCCTCAATCTCGTCCATGCTTCGGTCGATGAAGGCAACAATATCGGCGTCCTGCTCGATCGAGCCCGATTCTCGCAGGTCGGAAAGCATCGGGCGTTTCTTGCCGCGCATTTCGACCGCACGGGACAACTGCGACAGAGCGATAACGGGCATGTCCATTTCTTTTGCGAGAACCTTCAAACCTCGGGAGATCTCGCCAACCTCGACGGCTCGGTTGCCATCGGCGCGCGCTTTAGGCGGCTGCATGAGCTGCAGGTAGTCGACGATGATCAACCCTTTTTCGGCGTTCCGCAACTCTCGGCGCGCTTTTGCGCGCAACTCGAGGATAGAAAGCGCCGGCGTGTCGTCGATGTACATTTTCAGATTGGAAAGCTTGCTCGAAGCTTCAACGATGGCGCTCCAGTCAGAATCTTGCAACTTGCCCGAGCGCACGTTCGCAAGACCCACGCGGGCCTCGGCGCACAAAATACGCTGGACCAACTGAGACCCGCTCATTTCCAGGGACAGAAACGCAACCGTCGCGCCCAGCTTGGCGGCATTCGTTGCAAGGTTCAATGCGAACGATGTTTTACCCACGCCGGGTCGGGCGGCAAGAATGACCAAGTCTCCGCCGCGGAAGCCATGGAACAGGTCGTCAACGTCCTTGAACCCCGATGCAACGCCAGCGATACCACCATCTTGAGCGGCTATTTCCTGGATCTCCTCGAACGCATCGACCAGCAAGGTATCGATGCCGGTGAACGCCGACGAGACGCGCTGCTCGGTAACGTTGAACAGCGTTTTCTCGGCCTCTTCTACCACAACGCCCAAATCGTCGGGAGCATCATAAGCAAGGGCCGTGATAGACGCCGATGCGCGGATCAAGTCGCGCAAAATAGACGTGCGCTTGACGATTTCGACATGGTTCTGCCAATTGGTAAGAGCGAACGTATTGTCCGCAAGCTCGATCAGGTACGGTTTTCCGCCGACGGCTTCAAGCTGCCCCAAACCCTTCAAGTTGTCAGCCAGCGAGATATGGTCAATGGGGATATGCCGGGCGTACAAATCGAGCATCGATTCGAAGATACGCTGATGGGAAGCGCGGTAAAAGTTCGTGGGAACAAGTTTCGCAGCAACTTCCTCGATAGCTTCCTGCGTCAGGATACACGCAGCCAACACAGACTTCTCGGCTTCGATATTCTGAGGTTCAAGGCGACGGCGATCTTCGACGCGTTCGTCCTCAGGAGCAAAATCCGGGCTGTAGGGTGCAATGGGACCTGACATGAAATCTATCCTTTCAAAGGTATCGGCTCCCTATGATACCCCAAGCATTCCCCCAGGTCATCAGTAATTTCTATAAGCCAGAAACACCTAGTTTCGTTATCCACCGCAGCAAAAGAAACCCCTTTGCCCGCTATCAGGGGCAAAGGGGTTTTCCTCAAGTTTCCACAGAGTCTTGCTGTGGAAAACTATTTTTCAAGCAGGCTGCAATCGCTATTCAGCGGACTCGGCAGCTTCCTCGACAACCTCCTCGGCGGGAGCGGCTTCTTCAGCCACTTCCTCAACCACGGTCTCTTCGACAGCAGCCGCGTCGCCAACGAACAGCTTCACGGTGGTCTTGATTTCGCGGTACAGGGAGATCTGAACCTCGTGGTCGCCAGCCGTCTTGATGGCATGACCCAGCGCGATGCGGCGCTTGTCAACATCAACGTCGGTCGCAGCCTTGATGGAGTCGGCGATCATCTGAGCGGTAACGGAACCGAACAGCTGACCCTCTTCGCCCACCTTGGCCTCAACCTTGACGACGGAGCCTTCGAGCTTGGCTTTCACAGCGTTAGCATCGGCAATGCGATTTTCCTCGCGCTTGGCAATGTTGTGCTTGCGCTGCTCGAGCTGCTTGAGGTTGCCCTTCGTGGCCAGGATGGCCAGCTTGTTCGGCAACAGGTAGTTGTTGGCAAAACCGGGAGCCACGTCGACGACGTCGCCCTCACCGCCCTTACCCTTCAGTTCTTGGAGCAGGATGACTTTCATGGTTCCTCCTTGCGCCTAGCGACTGCGGCGGTCGCCG
>ENA-OQNO01001626-OQNO01001626.1-human-gut-metagenome-genome-assembly--contig:-NODE-1626-length-14568-cov-2.815317_pt1 | contig 14568 bp, 6 predicted proteins | sample MGYA00242629_ERZ504880 | MGnify/ENA primary metagenome ERZ504880 (study PRJEB26092, sample SAMD00036377) | human gut metagenome | host: Homo sapiens | study: EMG produced TPA metagenomics assembly of... | reverse complement strand
GAATAACTGGGAATACCTGAACGGAGAAAAGATAGGAGAACGACAGATGCGCGGATATTGTTGCATTGAATACTGCTAACAGGTCGCTCATCAACAGAATGGATAACAAGAACGCTGTAATCAACATACGGAAAGTATCGGCAAAGAGTTGCAAAGGGATTTGACGGTGGCTTGTACCTAAATGGCTTTCAATGTGCAAGGTGCGTATTTGCTTCAATAAGCGTGAAAAACTGAGGTTGATATAGTTGAAGCAACCGATGAACAAGATTAATAAAGCAGATAGCAGTCCGACGCTTAACAGGGCCTTTTGCCGATGCTCGATACACTGGTTGCTATCTTGTGTGGTAGTGGTAAAATAGGATTCCTGTAAAGTCTGGGTACGGTAATACCCTTTGCCTAATAAAGTAGGAAGCTTGGTTGTCTCGAAGCGTTGGCGAAAGGCGTTGAGGTCTGTTCCTTCTTTGAGAAGTATCGAACAGGTGGTTCCTTCGGGACTTTTTAGATGCGTGAGCAAGTCTGCCTGCAACATGCTTTGCGATGGCAGACGGAAGACGGCGGCGATACGGTAGGCATTTTCGCCGGATTGAGGGATATCCAGCAGCTTGCCGAGGCAGTCGGTGGTACCGAAACAACGTTCGGCCAAAGCTTGGCTGATGGCGATGGTTCCCGGGTGAGTCAATACTTCTTCTATTTTTCCTGCAAGGGTTTCGATGGGGATAAACTTGGGCAATGTACTGTCTGCCGATAGCAGGTTCAGTTCGGAATATTCTTGGTCGCCCACACGGATTTTTGTGTGAGTGATGGCTTGTGTGCGTAGTGAAGCTTCTATCTCAGGGAATTGTGCGATGCTTTAGGGGACAGATTCGTGGTATACGAATGTTCCCTGCATTTCTTGTTGTGCGAAAGGTAGTGTTTGTGTCAGCCGAAGGATACGGTCACGGTTGGGGTTGTTATACTCGATGTTGTATTCGTATAGGACGAAGGCTGTCAGTAGGTTGGTGCAGGCGATACCGATAACCAGACTGACAAGAGAAATAGTGACGAACAATTTATTTCGCCACCAGCTACGCAGGACAAACTTCAGAATGTACATGTTCTTTTAGTGATAATATAAATAGGTTTTAGCTCTATCAGGAAGCCTGAAGAGTTTACATTATATAGTGCCGGGAAACCTGAAAGGGCTCGCATTTACAGTACAGAAGCCTGAAAGGCTTACATCATATAGCGTAGGGCATCGCCCTACGTAATAAGTATTCCCATCGCTGAGCCCTGAAAGGGCGAAATAAAATAGTATATCTCCGATTTCGTCCTTTTAGGGCTTAAGTAAAAATGTGTACAATTTGGGTTACAGACTCACCTCTGTCACCACCTGTCCATCGAACAGATTAATGATACGTCCTGCAAAACCGGCATCGTGCTGTGAGTGGGTTACCATGACGATGGTGGTTCCTTCTTTGTTCAGTTCATTCAGCAGTTCCATCACTTCCTTACCGTTCTTGGAGTCCAGATTACCGGTAGGCTCATCGGCAAGGATCAGCTTTGGATTGGCTACTACGGCACGGGCAATGGCTACACGTTGCTGCTGACCACCGGAGAGTTGCTGTGGGAAGTGTTTGCTTCGGTGTGTAATGGCCATGCGTTCCATAGCTGTTTCCACGCGACGTTTGCGTTCGGCGGAAGGAATGCCCATATAGAGCAACGGCAGTTCGATGTTTTCGTATACGTTCAGTTCGTCAATCAGGTTGAAGCTTTGGAATACGAAACCAATGACACCTTTACGCAGGCTGGTGCGTTGTGCTTCAGTGTATTTGGATACTTCCTTTCCATTGAGGTAGTATTCCCCGCCCGAAGGATTATCGAGCAAGCCGAGGATATTCAGCAATGTAGATTTACCGCAACCGGAAGGTCCCATGACTGCGACGAACTCTCCTTCTTTCACTTCGATGTTCACATTGTTCAAAGCCCATGTTTGCACTTCTTCTGTCTTGAAGATTTTTTGCAGGTTTACTGTTTTAATCATAATAGTGATAATTTTAATTAGTAATATTGTTTATTCATTTTTTATTATCTCGGCCGGATTGATATGCATGATCCGGTAAATTTTGTATGCGGTGGTGAGGAATATCATGAAGGCCACACTGAAGAATAACAGAATTCCCCAATCCCAACCCTGTATGCACTTCACTGTGTCTGCGTCTATTGATAGCAGCATCAGTCGTACCAAAGGATAAGCAACCGCAAAAGCCAGCAGGAAAATCATCAGATAAGCTTTACCGAATATGCCGGCAATGATCCATGGGGTAGCTCCGTTGATTTTACGAATGGCTATTTCCTTCTGTCGGCTGACTGTGTCCATGGAGATTGCCGAATAGATGCTCAGTACAACCAATAGTATACTTACAATGGCCAGGATTGTCATTGCCACTTGTGTCATATACATTGATCCCATCATCGTTTGTTTGTTATCAGATAGGGAGCGGATTTCAAGAGGCAAGGTCGTGGGTACGTAGTTACGACAGATATCAGTGATGCGCCGGATACTTTTGGCAGCGTTTGTACTCGGTGCCAGCTTGACATAGAAATACCTGAAATGGTTGCTGGGGAAAAATACCGAACCGATGGTTGCTCTTCCCTGAGTTTCTTTATAGAGTTCTTTAAAGATACCGATGATGCGGTAACTCTGGCCCTCAATCTCTACTCTGTCTTGCACGTTGTCCTTATCCAGTTGCTGTCTGAAGGCCTCACTGACATAAACGGTACCTTCTGCATCTCCATTCACTTCTTTTCCTTGCAATGGGATCTTCAGGAATTTAAAGTAACTCGGAGCTCCCATTGCTATGTCAATCATGACCTCCGATTGGTCAGCTTTCTTATAGGTGCGCATAAAATGATTTCCACTTTGCAAATCATCTGTCATGGTTAGTGTCTCTATACACTCCGGCAATGCTTGAATATCAGATAATATAGGGTTTATGTGCTGCCACATACGTTGGCTGTTCACCTTTAGGGAAATGATATTTTCTTCTTCTTCGGATGTAAGCGGATTGTATGCCTGACCGAACGCTTCGTGCCACACCATATTGACGCCGAGTGTACTGCCCACAAAGAAAATGGCAATGCCTAACTGCAACCACATCATAATTGAACGGAAAATATGACGGCTACGGTTATTGTTGATTTGGCTGATTATGCTCACTTGCCGTAAACGGCGGATGGGAAACCATATTACGAGCATACAGATCATCAGAAGTGCAATATATATTTGAAACTGTATAACGTAGATAGATGACAAGGGCAAATCGGGCATATCATGGCTTGGAATGTATATCTTCGCAAGATTTATCATGAGTTCCGTTAAAAACAGAGATAAAAGAAATGCGGTGGACATCATCCAAAATACTTCAGCAAAAAGGAGCAGGAACAGTCCTTTTTTCTCGGATCCCATGCATTTGCGAAGCGCCACTTCACGCTGACGATTATAGAACATCTGAATGATGAACTTAAGGAAATTGATCAGCCCTGAAACCAGGATAAGTGAGGCTATGAATAGTATCAGAAACTGCACCATTGTCAGTTCTTTGTCTTGCCGCATACTGAACGCGGCGTAAGAGTGTACGGTGTCCTCATTCCGTTGCCACGTTATGGACTGTAAACTTTTGTTTAGCATTTCCATAGTTGCCTTAGGCGATAGATAACCTTGTACACTCAAGGCATCATAAGTCATGATTTCATAGGAGAAATAACAATCGACTTTGGGGTCTTGTAGTCCGTTATCTTCCACTACATTCACGACTTTAAAGCTCTGTATTGTATTTTCCGCTATACTTTGTGGGTTAGCAAGGCGTATGGTTGTTCCAATGGGATTTGCAGTGCCGTATGCTTTACTTGCAAATTTATGGGATAATACCACTTCATCAGGTGCTTCGGGAAGTCGGCTGCCATGTAGCAATTTTCTGTTGTTATAGGAGAAAAAGTTACTGTTAACCCCTCTATAACCTATCAGAAAAGGTAAGTTACGTTGTTCGTTATCAATGACTTCTATTTCCGTTGAATTGTTAAAGGATTGTATGGTCAGGCATTCTAAACCACTGATAGATTGCTCTTCCAGTCGCTTTATTTCATTGGTTCGAAAAAAAGGACTTTGTTTCTGGTTGACTGTTATTCTTATCCGTCGCTCGCTGTCAGGTAAGTTTTCAAGTTTGGCCCATTCCTGCATGAAAAAGCATATAATGGTATAGCATACGATTCCCACTGCCAGGCAAAGGGCGGAAATGAAACTGTGAGTCTTGTACTTCAGCAGATTTCGTAGAGCAACTTTCAAATAATGTAATACCATTGTTCTTATTCGTTTTTAATCACCTCCGCCGGATTCGTTTTTGCTATCCGCAAGATACGGAAAAGTATTGTAAAGCCTGTAATAAAAGTAACAATCAAGAATATGCAGAGCCAGAAAAGCAGACCGCAGTCAAAGAATACCGTATACATTTGTTTCCATAACATCAATACAACATATACAAGCGGGAATGCAACGATGGCACTACACAATAACAAGATAATATAAAGACGGGCAAACAACAGGATAATCTGCGGAACATCTGCCCCATTTACTTTACGGATAGCAACTTCTTTCTGACGTCGTTCTGTATCGAGCGTGATGCTGGAGTATACACCTAACAGTGTGATAATAATGCTGATAACGGCAAAGAACAAAATAATGTCTTTCAGATTGCACTCAAGAGCCTGCGAAACATAGATATCATCCAGGAATGTTTTAGCCTGATAAGTTATATTTTCAGGAAGCATCTCGCGGTAGACTTTCTCAATCCATCGGGCTACTTCCTTTTGCTGGTCCGGATGACTCTTTATGTAACAATGGCCTATGTAGACTGAAGGATCATAAGACAGGAAAGCATATCCACTACTTCGGTTATATACATCGGCCTGAAAAGGTGCAGATATTCCACAGACTGTGTAGTCGGTATTACCGCTATACAAGTTCATACCTATTACATCTTTCTTCTGTATCTGTTGCCAGACATTATCTACCACAATATCTTTTTCCGTTTGAGGAAGTCTTCCTTGTTCTATGGGAATATTCATGAAAGAGAAGAAATTGGCGGGTACAGCCATGACACTAATATCAACCCAGGAGTTCTCATTTCCCTTTTCGGTCGTTAATCCATTGCCTGACATCCCTTGCATATAACCGATATCTGATAACAGAATCTCTTTCACTCCGGCATGTTGTTTAAAACGCTCTATCAATGCCAGCTTTTCCTCATTCTTCATAAAGGGATAGTCCAAGGGAATACTAAGAATCTCCGACTTTTCTTTTTGACTTAGCGTATGAAGCAAACTATTGGTCGTTTTTTCTGCTTGCAGATATAAAGCAGCCGTCAGGGATACAAATACCCAGCAAATAAAGAACTGGATACCCAGCATAAGGTTACGTCCCCATTGCTTACCTCTGCGTTTATTGTTTCCATAAATACCTGTTTGCACGGTAATGCGACGAATACGAATGGAAACAGACAAACATATAAAGACGCAGAGTATGATAAGAAGAACGATATATTGCAGAGCATGTATTAAAAGCGTTTCAGAGGTAAAGGTCATTGCAAAGCCCGGCAAAGAGAAATTCATGTGATTCCCTAATAATTCTATGCCTGATAATACCAGTATGGAGGATATGGATATGACAATCAACGACTGTGTGAATAGTAAACAGAAGAGTTGTTTCCAGTTGCATCCTATCATTTTCATGATACTGTATTCTTTAGTACGATTGAAGAAAGAACCGATAAGGAAATGGAAAAAGTTGATCAGCCCTACTAGTAATATCAGTGTACCTACAGTTCCGGTAACTAATTCCAGATAGGAAGCACCTTGTTTTTTCAATCTGGATCCCATATTACTGGCAGTGACAGTGTAAGCTTCGTCATACAAAGTATAGGTATAGTCTCTTTTTGAGAATTGCTTTTCTAAATCAGTACATGTAGTTTGTGGTGATAACAACACGTAGGTATTTGCTCCCGTCATGTTATGCCGTTTGGGACTTTGTAGAAGTCCTTCACTATCGTTTACGGTCAGCATATCTATGTTTTGCATGAAATCCAAACTATTGTTCAGAGGGATATCTTTCATTACTGCTTGAATGATATAGACGATACCTCCTGTTTTCGGGGTACTTTCAGGAGAAGTATTGAGTCTTCTCATGAGAGTCATGTGTTTTCCGATAGCACTTTCTGCATTACCGAATATTTTAATGGCCATAGATTGGCTCAGGATGACGGAGTTAAGAGACTGACTTGCCATTTTCCAATGTCCTGCTACCATTTCCGGAGTGAAGATTTTATTGTAGCAAGTATCTATTTCAATCGTTTCAAGCTCATAGGGTAGCGTCTTTTCCGGAGATAACTCTACATAATAAGGGCGTTCGCGAGGATATGTTACGGATGAAATGGCTTCCTTTTCTCCCAAAGCCCATGTGCGCAATTCTTCGGCCAGAGGAACCGGAGAACCGGAAAAATATCTGTCTGCCTTGCCGTCATAGAGATTTAATTCTGCTATGCGATCATGATTAGCAAAACAATGGTCTGTGCTTTCTACAAAGCGACTGCAATATATGCAGACACAGAAGCAGAGCAAACCTACTGCCAATCCGATGATGGAAATGATATTTTGTGTCTTATGCTTACACAAGTTTCTGAATGCTATTTTGAGATAATGGAATATCATGGTATATTAGTTGCTATTATTTTGACTAAGTGATAAAAGTATATTCTTGTACATAATATATTCATTTTGATAATAAGCTTTCAAATCCTGTGCCAAAGTTGTAATGGTTTGTATTCTAGATATATATGCATCATATTGATACTTGATAAGTGTGCTATACTGCACATAAACAGTGCGAATACGCACCGTCTATTCACTCTTTATCACTTCCGCCGGATTTTGCTGTGCAGCCTGCCATACGCGCCAACCGATACATAACAGAATAAGTAAACCTATCCCACAAAATATGGCCAGATATATCCATACACTGATTGCTGTTTGTTCTATATAGCTTTCCAGCCATTTTTTCATTAAAGCGTATCCTATAGGAAATGCTATCACTGATGCTGCAACGAGTAATATAAAATACTCTTTTACAAACATGGTAAGTATTTCTTTTACAGATGCTCCGTTTACTTTGCGGATGGCTATTTCTTTACGCCGCTGCTCGCAACTTAGCGTAATGAAAGAGAAGATTCCGAAAGCGGCAATGAGTACGCAAATAAGTGAGGCAAAGCCAAGCAACTTCAATAATAACGTTTCGGATTTCAGGAACTTGGAGTACTCCTCTTCTATATTGAGAAGAGAATGATATTTATTACTGCCAGTTGAGATTTTGGCATATACATCATCTACTCGCTTTTTAAGATCATCCCATGTTCCTGCCCGATATTTTATCAAGATATCACCATAGTTGGCATCGGAACCTCCCAAACCTCCTTTATTGCAGAATAAAGTAGGTGCTGCCGGAATTGTAGGTGCTGTGATATGGAAGTCTTTTACAATTCCGACGATTGTAACTCCTTGGTGAATATTGATTTTCTTACCTATCGGATTATCTAAACCTAATTTTTTTGCACAAGTCTCGTTGATGATAGCCTTATCTGCATCATCCGGTTTTAGCATTTCACCTTCTATTAGTTTCAGGTTGTAGAAATTGATAAACTCCCTCCCTTCTCTTATGCAGGTGATATCTATTCTATCTGCCTTATCCGTACTTTTCTTTCCTTCCCAGCTATCTGTACTATAAGTTAGTGTACTGTATCTTGGAAACAAGGGTTCACATCCTTTCAGTGTCTCTACAATACATGGCATCTTATCTATTTCGGCACTGACGGCAGCGTAAGATTCCGGAGAAACATATTGTCTTAATACTGCTGTATTCTTTCTTTCCCAACCAATGTCACCATTTGCCAGATGATTGAGTTGCTTCATAAGAATGCTTACGCAAAAGATAAATAAGATACATATTATCAATTGAAATACTATACTACATTTGCGGAATCGGAACAGACTGCCGGATTGTCTGTGGTATCGGCGGACAATAAAAGGTATTAATAGGATATAGGATATGAAAAGGATGCCTGTAAAATAGAGGAATGATTCTTCATAAATATCTCCATTAATTTCTGAGAGTTCTCTGAATTTCGGAAGTGATAATTCAATGAGTGTCATCCCGACAAGACCGGATAAAAGCAGCACAAATAAATATTCGGTCCCAAAAAGTATGAATAAATTTCGAATGGATGAACCACATACTTTTCTTAATTCAATTTCCCGGTTTCGTGTGCGCATACGGGTGATAAACAAGGAGAGATAGTTGAACAATGCGCAAAGTATAATCATGCCGCTTGCTATGGAGAAAAGTACTAAATAATTGAATTTAAGGGCTAGTTTTTCATTTATGGCAGAGTAATGGTACTGGGTTAATGGAATTATCTTATATTTTTCGAGAGGTTTGGGATACCATTGGTTTCCGGATTCGTAGTTCTTCATTTTTTCCTGAAAAGATGTAGCATCCACTCCTTTACGTAGCCGAACGTAGGTTTGAAATCTATGTACTCCCCATTCGCTTTTTTCTTTTTGAAATTGTGATGACATTGTCCATGCGGCAAAATAGAGATTACTATGTTTCTCTACATTTTTCAGAATGGCACAGACTGTCTTAGGTGTATCATTTGCCTCTATCTCTTGTCCCAAAACTTCAGTTGAACCGAATAATGACATCGCAGTCTCCTCTGTTAATGCAATTTTATTATCAGAATAAAGGAATTCCATGCTTCCGGATAATATGGAGGTAGGTTGGAACATCTCTAAAAATGTGGAGTCAGCATACATGCAATTAACTTTTGCCGTTTTCCCCTCTTTGGTTTTCAGCCCCATTTCCCATTGGTAAACTGCACATGCGGCTTCTACTTCCGGAAATTCTTGCCGAAGTGTAGTAGCCGACATATATGAACTGTATGTGCTGAATGTTGATTCACTAAAAGTGGCTTCTTGATAAAGCAAATGAGTTCGTTCCACACCTTCGTAGAATTTGTCATACGTAATTTCGTAGTGTATCCACAGATTTGAGAGTGCAAAGCAAGTAAATCCTACTGCCAAACCTATAATACTGATAATACTCTGTATTTTGTATTTCAGTATATTACGAAACGCTATCTTGCAATAATGCTGTATCATGTCTTTGATTTTTCTATTATTCACTTTTTATCACTTCCGCCGGATTCTGCCGCGCCGCCTGCCATACCCGCCAACCGATACATGCAAAAATAACGATCATTATGCCACCGAATATAGCAAAATATATCCAGGCACTGATAACTGTTTGTTCTACATAGTTTTCAAGCCAACGCTTCATCAGCACATACCCTACAGGGAATGCGATGACAGATGCTATAATCAGTAAGAGCATATATTCCTTCACAAACATAAGAAGAATATCTTTAATGGCAGCTCCATTTACTTTGCGTACAGCTATTTCTTTGCGCCGTTGTTCACAACTTAGTGTAACAAGAGAGAATATGCCGAAAGCGGCGATCAGCATACAAACAATAGCGATAAAACTCAGTAACTTTATCAGTGCATCTTCTGATTTCAGATAGCCGGTATACTCCTCTTCTGTATTATATAACTTATATCGCACTTCCGGATATTCATAAGTGAATATGCTATCTATCCGATTTTTAAGTTCTTTCCATTTACCATCATGAAACTTGATTAGTATTTGTCCTTTCCCTATAGAAAATCCGGAGTTTTTAAGAATATCTTCTGTAATTAGAGTATAAGGCGGTACCGGTTCTGTTGGAGCTGTGATGTGGAAGTCTTTGATTATGCCTGTAATGGTCCATGCTCTATTATCCAGATAAAGCTTCTTTCCAATCGGTTCACTCATTCCAAGTGCTTTTACTGCCGACTCGTTAATCATGATTTTATTAGTTTCTGTTGGTTTTACCATTTCCCCTTCCAGCAGTTGCAGATTGTAGAAAGATACGATCTTTTCACAATTCCACAAACTCAGCATATCTATGCTTTTCATACCATCTTCTTTCCCATCCCAATTTTTGAAGCTTTGTGAAAAACCTGATGACTTGGGCAATAAACAACAATGTCCGGTTATGACCTCTTTTGTGCATGAGAATTGCTTTATCTTATCAGCAATGGTTTCAAAATCTTTATCCGGATATAAAAGATTGATAGAAGCTATATTTTTTCTTTCCCATCCCAGATCCGTATTCGTAAGATAGTAGATTTGCTTCATCATGACTATTATACAGAATGTGACAAGAAGCCCTATCGCTAACTGAAATGCAATGCTTACTTTACGGAGCATATACTTATTTCCGGTATTCCGGATGTGCGACCGCCTGATGGCGAATGGCACTAACAAAAGCAAAGACAGTAAGAGAATTCCCACAAAATAAAGCAGTGATTCTCCATAAATATTTCCGGATACACCGGACATTTTCTTAAAGGCAGGTAAGGCCATCTCAACCAAAGCCATACCCAATATGCCAGATAGTAATATGATGTACAAATATTCTATAAAAAGTAGAATAACTACACCTCCGATGGAGGAACCGCATACTTTACGCAGCTCTATCTCACGGCTACGAATTCTCATGCGAGTAATGAACAGAGAGAGATAATTGAAGAGAGAACAAAGAATCACCAAAGCTCCGGCTACGGAAAACAGTATCAGATAATAGAATTGAAAAGACTTGTATCTGTTAATTGATGAATAGTGATACTCGTCGAGTGGAATTAGCCGAATATTTTCAAACACTCCGTGAGGATCTCTTGGATCGGCTTTCGTTTCATTTGCAGCAAGTTTTCTCTGAAAGGCTATCGGATCGGTCCCTTTACGTAACTTGATAATGATTTCGAAGCTTCCATTATACCAATCATTCTGCCATTTGCGAAAGTATTCTCCCTGCCCCCAGCAACCGAATGTCACATTACTGTGATTGAGATTTGCGAGAATGGCGCAAACCGTCCTTGTGTCGTCGTTGTAGTTTTTAACTTCTTTACCCAGCACATCCACAGAACCGAACAAACGCATAGCTACATCTTCTGTTAAAGCTATCTTTTCATCTGAATACATAAAGTCCATACTTCCTGACAGAACGGAAATATTAAACATGTTCATAAAACATGAGTCTGCCTGCATTTCACATGTCCTTACCACACGACCGTCTGCTTTAACATCTGTTTCCTGTCCCCATCTGGTATAGGCACACGTTGCTTCTACTTCAGGAAAGTCATTTTTTAGCAGAGTCGATGCCGGGTATGGCATGGAAGTGGAGTACCCGTTTACTCCAAATACGCTTTCCTTGCAAAGGATATACATCCGGTCTGCTCCTTCGTGGTAAGCATCATACGTCATTTCATAATGTATCCACAGGTTGGCAAGGGCAAAGCAGGTAAAGCCGACTGCCAGGCCAAGGATACTAATAATACTTTGTGTTTTATATTTTAGTATATTACGAAATGCTATTTTGAAATAATGTTGTATCATAGTTCTACATTCTCTCATATTTCATTTACTTTTGATGGCTTTTATAGAATCTTTCATATTAAGGTTTCAAATTTTGTGCCAAAATTGTAACTTGTTGCTTATTAAATATTTGCCTGGTTTTACAATCTGAAATCAGTGTGCTATACTGCACAATAATAGTGCATATTCGCACAAATGATACATTTAAGACCATAGAGGGTAGCTATAGGCTCTGACTATAACTTTTTAACTCTTGATGGAGTGATAATTTAGCTGCGAATATATGTCTCGTTTTTTCTTTTGATAATTAGAAAGACGAGGCTTACTTTTCTCTAAAGCGGCGTGTATTAAGTAAAACTATGGATAAAGTAATACTCTGATAATTACCAGTTGTATATCAGTTGGTTACATCTTAAAGAAAGACAAAATGTGTAGTATGGAAGGGTCAAAATAGGGCAAGGGTACCTTATAATCCCAAATTCTGCTCAAATGAATAAAACATCTCAAATGGATGTAAAATAAAAGCACTGACGTAGCGGCAAATTACTAAGAAATCAGATTTTATAATTCACTCTTTATCACTTTCGATTCACTTTTCTGTCTTTTGCATTAAATATTTACCCATTTAAACTCGTTCATATTGAAATATTCCGAATCTACGGGAATTTGTTTTTTGCAAAAACCGCATAAAGTCAACTAATTGCGTATCAATGCAATACCACCTAATAGAATTAAAAATCACCTACAAATGGGGTTATAAGTGACCCTGACCCTATTTTGAACCCTACCAAGCCTTTTATTAGTCTCGGAATTGTTGTTTTTTTTTAATAAAAGTACGAGAGAAATAATATGGTAAGCCAAGGCATAGTCCACCCCTGCCTTAAACGGAACATAAGAAGCAATGTCGTGATGCAAAACTAGCAATATTCCACATTACGAGATTGCTAGTTCTGCATCACGACATTGCTTCTTATAATTATACTCCCAAAGGATACAAATCGTTTTTATTCTTTAATCACTTCCGCCGTATTCTGCCTTGCTTCCGGCCATACGCGCCAGCTGATACTTATGGTGATAACCATTGCTATCCCTGCAAAAATGAGGATGAACGGTAATGCTCCTATACTTACCTGACGATTGTACGTCTCTATCCAGTGCTTCATAATAGTATAACCGGCAGGGAAAGCTATCAATGAAGATACGATCAATAGCATTGCGTATTCTTTAAAGAAGATGCTCAGGATATTGCTGATGGTAGCCCCATTTACTTTGCGGATAGCTATTTCTTTCCGGCGTTGTTCGCATGTCAATGATACCAATGAATATATGCCGAATATAGATATCAGGATACAAACAATTGCAGAGAATCCCAATAGACTGGATAATGCATCTTCTGATTGCAGATACTTATTATATCGTTCTTCCTCGCTGTCCAGAAATAATTTGCGGTCGGGAAGTTCAGCTTGCTGCATTTCCTCGATGCTACGACGACATTCTTCCCAGGTTCCCGGTTTATACTTGAAGAGGACAAAGCAACGCGGCCACATCCACTGTGATTTATTGGTATTGACAAATACAGTATGAGGCAGGTCCTTGGAAGGCGACCTGTACGCACAGTCTTTTATGACTCCGATCACAGTCATAGGTTCCACTTCTTTATTGCAGTAAAAGATGTGTTTGCCGATAGCTTCTTCAGGTGTCCATCCCATAGTGCGGGCTGTCGTTTCCATGATATTGACTTCACGGACATCCGACTTATCCGATATCCATTCTCCCGCTACCAGTTGCATGTTATAGAATTTGAAGAATTCCTCTCCTGCCAGAATCTCATCTATGCCAATTGGATTTTCAGTTATCCCATTCAATCCGTCCCAAGCATCTACCTCAACAGATGAATAAGAACCCATACTGATGAGCGGCCAATAAACAGGCCGTACAACTTCAGTTACCATGGGTAATGCTTTTACCTTCTCTGCCCATACATTCATGTCTACATTCATCCAGATGCCCAAGGAAGCACGGTTCCGATAATCCATTCCCATATCTACATTACGCAAATGATAAAGTTGCATTTGCATAATGACAGTACAAAGTATAAATGTAAGGCAGACAACAAGCTGTATTACAATGCTTCCTTTACGGCATATACGTCCCATTATATTCATTTGAGTACTATGAAGTGTATTCTGCAATGAGTGACGGCGAAATAGGTAAACAGAACATAGCGCCACTATAAAGGCCAATACTGACATACCTGCGATGTATAATATGCAATTCCCATAAATGGATATATCTGTATCGACAATCATGGAATATTGCAGGAACCAGGGTTTGAGTAATTCCACGAAGAACATCCCTAAGAGTGAAGCCAATAGAATAGTAAATAGAAAGTCCATACTAAGTAATGCCAATAATGAACATTCGGATGCTCCATTCACTTTGCGTAGTGCCATTTCCCGTTTACGCGAGCGGAAACAGTCGATATAAATCGTTAAATAGTTGATTAATGCGCACAGAATGATAAGCACTCCTGTGATGGAGAAATAAACAATGTAACGGAACTGCACAATTTGTTCATCTCCACGAATAAATTCATCCGCATAACGCAGTGAGGTAATGGGCTCCAAATAGAAACGTGTATATCCGGTTACTCCATAGCTGTTCTTTTTGAGTTCATCCGGAAAATGCTGATTCATTTTTTCTAAAAGTACATCCACATTTGTTCCGGGTTTTATTTTTATCAGCATCTTGTAATTGGCGTTATCCCATGAAGTGTCATTATGGGTACGCCCCATAAAAGCATATTTAAAGTTAGAATGCTCTCCCCAATCGCTGACAATGGCGCTTATGCGATACTCGTGCCGACGGTTATTATCTGTTATGGTCTTTCCAATCACTTTGGTAGTACCGAACAAGTCTTGAGCAGCTTTTTCTGTAATGGCTATCCCGCTCTTTTCCGGTGAGGTGGATAAAAAGAATTGGTTGTCACCCTCCAGAACTTTTATATCCATCAT
>ENA-OQNO01001625-OQNO01001625.1-human-gut-metagenome-genome-assembly--contig:-NODE-1625-length-14582-cov-3.137461_pt1 | contig 14582 bp, 14 predicted proteins | sample MGYA00242629_ERZ504880 | MGnify/ENA primary metagenome ERZ504880 (study PRJEB26092, sample SAMD00036377) | human gut metagenome | host: Homo sapiens | study: EMG produced TPA metagenomics assembly of... | reverse complement strand
TAACCCAGTGCTGACTGGCGTATTTACGCCGGACGGTACTAATTTATGGAAGGGGGTTTTTTAGTGAAAACATTGATTAAAAATGCATCTGTCTATCACAACCACCGTTTTGAGACGCTGGATCTTCTGCTGGAGGACGGCCGGATTGCCCGTATGGGCGGCTGTGGAGATGAGTCCTGTGACAAGGTGATTGATGCCGGCGGAAGCCGTGTGGTTCCCGGCTTCCTTGATATTCACACCCACGGAGCGGTCGGCGTGGACGTCAATGGGGCGGACGCGGAAGGCTTTGAGAAAATCTGCCGTTTCTTCGCTTCGCAGGGAACGACCAGCTGGCTCTGTTCCGTCCTTACGGATACGAAGGAGCAGACGATGCAGGCCATCGATATGTATAAAGAATGGAAGAAGACGGAGCATCATGGTGCGAATCTGATGGGAATCCATCTGGAGGGACCATTCTTATGCCCGGATTACAAAGGAGCCATGCCGGAGCACCTCTTAAAGAAGCCTGACATGGAGCTTTTAAAGGCTTACCAGGAAGAGGCGGAAGGGGAGGTCCGCTATATTACGGTTTCGCCTGAGGTGGAAGGCATCGTAGATTTCATCCCCTACATCAATAGCCTGGGTATCCAGGTTGCCATCGGCCATTCAGGCGCGGATTATGATACGGCGCGAAAAGCCATACAAAACGGTGCGTTAGGGGCAACTCATACCGGCAACGCCATGAAGCTGCTGCATCAGCATTTCCCGGCGATCTGGGGAGCTGTACTGGAGGATGACGATGTATACTGTGAAATGATTTGTGACGGCAGACACCTTCATCCGGGCACAGTCCGTTTTATCATTAAGATTAAGGGGCTGGACCGTGTGGTTGCGATCACGGATTCCATCATGGCCGCCGGACTTCCGGATGGCAATTATAAGCTGGGAGTCAATGACGTGGTGGTAGTGGACGGCGATGCGAAGCTGGCTACCGACGGAACCCGCGCAGGCAGCACGCTGACAACCGGAAAGGCGCTTAAGAATCTTCTGGAATTTACGGGCCGTTCTCTGACGGATATCATTCCTATGCTGACAGAGAATCCGGCCAGACTGATTGGTGTCTATGACCGGGTAGGCTCCATCGAGCCAGGCAAGGATGCGGATCTCGTATTTTTGGATGAGGAATGTAATGTTGTGCGCACCTTTGTTAAGGGGAAAGAGTGTTACTAAATATATAAAAATGAGTGAGAAAGAGACGGTTAGATAATGAGTGGATATCTTTATATTTTATTCTGGATTGTCAGCTTCGGGGCATCCATAGCAGGAGCGATCTGTGGAATTGGCGGAGGTGTCATCATAAAGCCTACGCTTGACGCATTTGGAGTCTTAAGCGTTTCAACTATCAGTTTCCTGTCAGGCTGCACGGTGCTGGCCATGACCTGCTATTCCGTAATCAAGGGAAAGATGAGCGGGGAATCACTGATTGACATGAAGACAGGGACACCCTTAGCGATTGGTGCCGCGATCGGAGGCGTAGTCGGAAAATCCATGTTCCAGGCGCTTTCCGACATGTTTGTGAATAAAGATATGGTGGGAGCAGTTCAGGCAGGATGTCTGCTCATTATCACACTGGGAACTCTGATTTATACACTAAAAAAGGATAAGATAAAAACGCTCCATGTGACGAATGCGGTATTATGTATCGTCATTGGTATCGTGCTGGGTATTTTCTCCTCCTTCCTGGGAATCGGAGGAGGCCCGATCAATCTGGTTGTCCTGTTCTATTTCTTCTCGATGGAGACAAAAACAGCGGCCCAGAATTCCCTATACATCATTCTCTTCTCCCAAATCACCAGCCTGATAAATTCCCTGGTCACCAGAACCGTACCAGAGTTCACCATGTGGCTTCTAGTGCTCATGGTAATCGGCGGCATTCTGGGCGGAATGAGCGGCCGGATCATCAATAAAAAAATTGATTCCAAAGTGGTCGACAAGTTATTCATCATTTTAATGATTGTGATCATATTTATCAATATTTACAATATTTATCAATTTGCACGTTAGCAATGAGCAGTGCGAAAAAAGACATGGAAGAATCTGCGTTGTGCTCGCACATAAGCAGATTCTTCCATGTCTTTTTTCATAGGGCGAAGCCCGTGACCGAAGTGGAGCGGAGCGGAACTGAGGTGCACTGCGGACCAGCGGGCAGCGGAACTGAGGTGCCCAGCAACCAGCAAAGGAGATGCGATGGAACAGATACTAATAGTAATTTTCTCCTCCTTCTGCGGAGGACTCGTGCAGGCAGTTACAGGATTTGGCGGTGCAGTAATCATCATGATTTTTCTTCCGCTTATACTAAATATGACGGCGGCCCCGGCACTTAGCGATGTCATAACCATGACACTGTCATTTTCCATGTTTTGGAGATACCGTAAGGCGGTGCATTATAAAAGCATCCTGATACCGGCCGCCGTTTATCTGGTTACCAGCACACTGGCGATCCATGGTTCCGCCTATGTGGATGCGGGAAAATTGAAAGGATTTTTCGGTGTATTTCTGATTTTACTGTCGATATACTTCTTTGCCTTTTCAGGCAAACTTTCGGTGAAACCGACATTCTTTATGAAGTTTGGATGCGGCGCTCTGGCTGGCATCTGCGGCGGTTTATTTGGAATCAGCGGGCCGCCGGCCAGTCTGTTTTATCTGGCAGCGACGGATACAAAAGAAGAGTATTTAGGAACCCTGAATGCATTTTTTTCCTTCACGGTAATTTTTAACCTGATATCCAGGATCTGCAATGGCTTTCTGACTGTATCACTGATCCCTCTGATGGGGGTCGGGATTGCTGCCATCTTAACCGGATGTGTCCTTGGAAGCAGGATTGTTAAGAAGATCAATATTGATGTTATGAGAAAGTGTGTGTATGGGTTTATGGCATTTGCGGGAGTGGTGATTGTGGTGCAGGGAGGGCTTCGGTGATACAAAGAGCGCATATCAGATCTGGTTTCAAATACGAGGCTCGTTCCTCGTTTAAAGTAAGAATCTATTTTAAACAACAGCTTCTGTTCATCGGAAAATTCAAACACATTAGGAAACAAGGAGGGGTGAAAATTGCTGAAATACGTAAGTGGAAACAAAACGGCTCTTATTTTCCTTCATGAAATATATGGGATAAATGCTTTTGCAAAAGACTGTTGTCAACAATATCATACAGAAGGCTATGATGTGTTTTGCCCTGAATTGTATGGTAGGCAGATTACTTTTCCATATACAAAAGCGGACGAAGCATACAGTACTTTTAGGCGTGCAGCGGGCTTTGACACATACCGTAAAATCAACTCATTAGCCTCTGTTTTGAGGCAGACTTATGCAAATATTGTTGTAATAGGATTTAGTGTGGGTGCAACAGTGGCCTGGCGGTGCAGCGAGAGTTCACTATACGATGGAATGATATGCTGCTACGGTTCGCGTATCAGAGATTTTCTGACGATTGAACCCCAATGCCCGACGCTGCTGATATTTGCGCAAAAGGATACTTTTGATGTCCAGGGAACGGCGGCACAGCTTTGCTGCAAAAATAACACATTGATCAAGGTAATAGATGGCCAGCATGGCTTTGCTGATCACTACTCTGAAAATTATGATTATACATCCGCAAAAGTACTGGATAAACTCAGAAAAGATTTCTTTGATTCCTGCATAAAATGTATCCCTGGCTTATAGTGGATTTTACAGTCCGACTGCGCGTCTCTCTGACAGAATTCGAAATGTACCTGTTACTCTATCCTTGTCCATGAGCCATCTCGCAGGCTCTCCCCAAAAAAACTTTAATCATATACGCCGTATCATAAGGTGTCATTTAACTTTGAAGTAATAAAAAAATAAAATACAACAGAAAGCATATTGACAAAAGCAAAAGAATATGTTAAATATGTATTATACACACGAGTTTATAAAATGACTCATTGTGCACTATTTCTTCAGTCAAGAGGAGGTATGTATGAAGCAAAAACTGAATATTGGATTTGTAGTTACATATTCCGGGAGGTGGCCTAAGGAACTTCCGGAGAAACGAAACAGGGAATATGGAGACTGGCTGGAAGCGAATCTGAAGGAAGCTTCCGTAATACGTGCATCAGTCATGGGCTGCAGCCGGGAAACGGTAGAGCAGGTGACAAAGGAATTCAAGGAACAGGAAGTTGATGTAATTGTCATGGTTTACGGAGCGTTTACGGGGGATGATGTGGCTTCTTACCTGACGGAGATGCTGAAAGTACCGATCATTCTGTGGGCGCCCTACGAGGTACCATTTGAGAAGGATGACAGACTTTATTCCAATGCCCTCTGTTCTATGACCATGAACGCAGCAGCGGTGCGCAGGCTTGGGGCTGTCTGTCATACGGCGTACGGGAGTCTGGACGATGAGAGAGCAGCTTCAAAAGTGAAGAATCTCCTGAGGGCTTACCATACGATTAAGGCGATGAAGCATACTAATCTGGGTCTGCTTGGATATCGTCCAACCGCATTTTATAACTGCAGCTTCGATGAAAGCCTGATACGAAGAACGTTTGGTGTAAAGATCGAAGAGACAGATTTAAAGGTAGTATTTGACAAAATGGATGCTCTTCCTGCAGAGGCCTGGGAGGCCGATATGAAGAAGATGGAAGAGTCATACAGCACAGAGAAATTGCCGGAAGGACATCTGGAAAATCATTCAAAGCTTTACCTGGCACTGAAAGAGGTTATGAGAGACCAGCAGTATGATTTCGGAACGCTGAAGTGCTGGCCTGAGATGGGAAACTTACATACAACACCATGCGCGGTTCTGGGACGCCTGGCAGATGACGGAATCAATATCGGATGTGAAGGTGATGTCGATGCAGAACTGACTCAGATGGCAGAGTACTATCTGACGGGAGAACCAAGCTTTATAACGGATCTGATTAATATCGATGAGGAGAAGAATGTTATCACATTCTGGCACTGCGGCAATGCTGCCCCGTCCTTATGCAATCCGAAATATGAAATCGAGATGTGTAATCACCCGTTGGCGGGACAGGGAACCGCATTTTATGGAGCGCTGAAGCCGGGCAAGGTTACAGCGGCCAGATTCAGTAATATTGATGGCCAGTATAAGCTGTTTTTACTGAAAGGCGAAGCGGTTGACATGGACCGGTACACGAAGGGAATCATGGCAAATGTGAAGGTGGAACGGCCGGTCAGAGAAGTGATAGAACGAATTATCGATGAAGGAATTCCACATCATTACAGCCTTGTATGGGAAGATGTGGCAGAGGCCATGAAGCAAGTGTGCAGCCTGCTTAATATACCGGTAGTCGAGGTATAAAGATATTGGCAGACAGCAGAATACGTGAATACATGGTTGACAACTCCTGGTACTGTATTGTATAATGTTATATATACACACGAGTTTATATCAAGGAGAGTTGTGCAGATGAACCAAAACGGGGAACGCGTAACAAGGGCAGACGTAGCGAAAGAGGCTGGCGTCAGCGAAACCATCGTATCATATGTAGTGAATAATAACCGCTATGTAGCGAAAGATAAACGCACCAGAGTGGAAGAAGCGATTGCGAAGCTTCATTATCGGCCGAACAACGTGGCAAGAGCGCTGAAGGGGAAAAGAAGCAACCAGCTGCTTTTCATCGCGGATCAGATTACGAATGAGTATTTCAGCCGTATTGTCAGCGAAATGGATAAATACGCATATGAAGCCGGATTCCTGATTTCACTCTGCGCGAACCGCAATACTCCGGAATTTGTGTCCCAGGTTATCAGCCGTCAGTATGACGGAATTATCATCAGTTCTACCAGTATACCCATGGGATATGTCGAGCACTTCAGTAAGGCCGGGATTCCGGTTCTCTTATTTGAACACCGCAGACACGATAAATTACCTGAGAACGTAGCGACTCTGGCATCGGGACTGTATCCGGGAGCCAGAATGGGAGTTCGCCATCTGATAGAAACCGGAAAAAAGAATATCATCTATATCGACCGTATCAGCCGTAGGGGAAATGTAAGCGGACCAACTGATTTAAGGCTCAGCGGCTATCTCGACGAAATGCATGAGAACGGTCTTGAGGCAGGAAGCCATACAATTATTTCAGGCTGTCATAATGAAGAGGAACTGGCACAGGCGGTGACAGAAAAGATTTCCAGCTGCCGTGTAGACGGAATTATTGGACGAAATGATATGGTGGCTTGTATTGCCATGAAAGCTGCGATTAATGCAGGTCTCATGGTACCGGAGGAGATTGGGGTAGTCGGATTTGACAATTCCAGTTTAAGCCGGTTCTGCAGCCCGACACTGACAACACTTGAGATGCAGAGGGAAGAGATCAGTAAGGCTGCAATTGAAATGATGACAGGAATGATCGGAGGTGAACGGCCGGAAAACGCTCAGTTTGAAACGAAACTGATTGTACGGGACAGCACACGAACTGCGAATAATTTATAAAGACAGCAGTTCTGCTGCAAAGTGTACACACGTGTGTACAAGTATTGAGGGAAAAGTATTTGCAGCGGGGACGAGGGTTTTTATAATATTAGATAAAGAGCTAAAATGGAAAGAAAGAGAGGGTATTTACATGAAAAAAAGGTTAATGGCACTTACAATGGCGGCGGCAATGGTGTTTACAACTGCATGTTCAGGCGGAGGAACTGCAAGTCCGACGGAAGCGGCAAAGACAGAGGCGGCGAAGACGGAAGCAGCGAAAACAGAGGCTGCATCAACAGAAGAACAGACTACAGAAGCAGAGATTACCGAACCGGTTACAATCAAGTTTGCTAACTATGCGCTTCTGGAGCAGGGATATGAGGAGTTCTGGAATGGTGTGAAGACAGATTTCGAAGCCAAGAATCCAAATATCACGATCGAATGGGTAACAGCTCCTTACGGAGAGATTGTAAATCAGGTAATCAACATGGCCGGAGGCGGCGACCGCATCGATATGATATTTGGTGAGATCGGCTGGGTGCCAGGTCTTGCGGATGCAGGGCTGACCATACCGGTGGACGAAGTACTGCCGGCAGATTATCTGGCAGATTTCTATCCGGCGATCCTGGATTCGTTCAATATTGACGGAAAGCCTTACGGACTGCCGATGTATGTTTCTCCATACGTACTCTATTACAATACGGAACTGTTTGAGCAGGCAGGCCTGGATCCGAATTCACCGCCCGCTACCTATGATGAAATGCTTGAATATGCGGAAAAGCTTTCCCAGCTGAAGGATTCCAACGGAAATCCGGTTTATGCATTTGGTCAGACGACAGCTTCTGTACCGGTATCCGGTTCCTCGATCAATGGTATGATCTTTAACTTCGGCGGAACACTTCTTGCCGATGACGGAAGCCTCAGTATCGATAATCAGGGCTTTAAAGACAGCATCACTATGCTGAAGACGTTAGATGAAAAGGGATACAATCCTCAGAATGCCAAGTTAAAAGATTTGAGAAACTTATTTGCTTTAGGACAGCTGGCAATGTATTACGACCAGTCCTGGGGATTCAACGGAATTCAGTCTATCAATCCGGACGCAAAGAAATTCACCGCTTCTGCAAAGCCTTTGGCAGGCGGATCCGGAACAGGAGAAAGCATTCTTCAGGCTCACTGTCTGATGTATGTTGACAACGGTGACGCACAGAAGGCAGCCTGCAGCAAGCTTACCCAGTATCTGGTTACCTCTGAAGTATTAAATGATTATTTAGCAAATATTACTCCGGCGTATCCGGCTAAGAAATCAATGGAAGGCGCAACAGGCACAAATCCTGTCCTTGCAGGTGCAGCTGGTTCTGCTGAGAATGTAAAAGCGCAGGTTTTCGTACCTCAGATCAGTGATTTAAATCTGGAGCTCTGTACGCTGGCACAGGCAGTTACAGTATCCGGCAAAGATGTGGACACTGCAATTGAAGACTTTAGAAAAGCAGCAGAGGCTATTCTTGGAAATTAGTAGAATGTAATTGGAGGGACTCGTATGAATCGTGGCAGAGGTCTTACCAGAACGACGAAAGATAAATTATTTTCGCTGCTCCTGGCACTTCCGGCGGTAGTCATGACCGTAGTATTTATCCTGGTACCGGTTGTGGATTCCATTATAAAGAGTTTTACGAAATATCAGATTAAAAATATTATCAGTGGAAAACCAGGAACATGGAATAATTTTGGAAATTATATCAAGTTATTTCAGAATGCAAAACTGCCGCAGGCGATTACGAATACATTTATTTTTGTAATTGTTGTAGTGCTGAGTGCCTTCATATTGGGGATGGCGCTGTCCCTCATTTTAAATGGAGGAGTAAAAGGCGCAAAAATTATTCAGGGTGTCATGATGACACCCTGGGTAATCCCCACAGTCATTTCAGCCCTGATCTGGATGTGGCTGTTTCAGCCCCAGTATGGCCTGATCAAATACCTGGCGTCACTGGTAACCGGCGGAGCTGTCAGTAATCTCGCAGTGTTGAATAACCCAAAGACGGCTTTAATGGGAATCAGTGTTGCGGCTCTCTGGAAACAGGTTCCGCTCATGACGCTTCTTCTTTTAGCAGGTCTTCAGAATGTGTCGGAAGAACTGCTGGAGGCAGCTACAGTCGATGGCGCAAACCGCGTACAAAAATTCTTTCATATCACCCTTCCCAGCATGAAGAGTGTAATCAGCATTGCGGTTTCCATGTCGATTATTGAGAATTTTAAACAGTTCCCATTGTTCTGGACGATGACTGGCGGAGGCCCGGATGGGGCTACAACAACCCTGGCGATCTTGAGCTACCGGGAGGCGTTCGTTAGTCAGGATCTGGGATCAGGCGCAGCCGTTACGACAGTATGGATGCTTTTGATGATCGGTGTTATCTTTATTTACAATAAAGTCTTAAACACAAAAGCAGATGAATAGGAGGGGGAAAAGATGAAGAAAAAGCAAACCGCGTTAAACTGTCTGCGGTATTTTATCCTGGTCCTGATTCTCATATTCCTGTTGTTTCCAATTTACTGGATGGTAGTGACCGCGTTAAAGACCAATATGGAGGCGTATCTATTCCCTCCGACCTTTGTACCTCAGAGTCCGACTATGGCTAGCTTTAAGAGCTTGCTGACCGTTAACAATCAGTTTTTTGTTTACTATAAGAACAATTTCATTGTATCCGGTTTTTCTGCATTGATTTCTACGTTCATTGCGCTGATCTCCGGATATGCACTTTCCAGATTTCATTTTAAATGGAACCGGTGGATCATGGCGGCATTAATGTCTTCCCAGATGTTTCCGGTTGTCAGCCGAATGATTTCACTCTATGGACTTCTCGGAAAGGCTCATTTGATTAATACGAGAGCGGGCCTTATTATGGCAGTAGTTGCAGCACAGATCCCATTCTGTGTTATGCTGATGGCCAGCTTCTACGATGGAGTGCCTCATGAGATTGAAGAGGCGGCAACGGTTGATGGTTCCAAACGTTTTCAGACATTATTCGGGGTGGTGATTCCACTTGTGAAACCTGGTATCGTTGCAGTTGGAATTTATTCATTTCTTATGACATGGGATGATTATCTCCATGCGGCAACCTTGATTCAAACAGATTCCTTAAGAACCCTGTCTGTAGGAATAGCCCTTCGCTATCTGGGAGAACTTTCCTATGACTGGTCTTTAGTCAATGCAATTTCAGTGGTAGGTGCACTGCCTATGATTCTGCTTTTTGTCTTCTTCCAAAAATACATGGTAAAGGGGCTTGTGGCAGGTGCTGTAAAGGGATAATAGAAAAAGGAGAAATCAGACTATGATAGTAACAAACAAAGAAAATCTAATCAGAGCATCAAAAGGAGGATATGCAATACCGGCCATCAACACACAGGGAGGCAATTTCGACATTATCTGGGCTGTCTGCCAGGCAGCAGAGGAACTGAAGTCCCCGATTATGCTTGCCCATTATGTTTCGACCGGGGCGTACTCCGGTAATGACTGGTTTGTAGAGGTGTGCAAGTGGTGCGGCAGCCGTGTATCAGTACCGGTTTCCATCCATCTCGATCACGGTGACAGCTTTGAACGCTGTATGGAGGCACTGAAGCTTGGATTTACGTCGGTCATGATAGACGGTTCGACGAAGTCCGTTGAGGAGAACGCTGCGATTACCAATGAAGTGATCAAAGTGGCCAAATGCTTCGAGGTTCCGGTTGAGGCGGAAATAGGAGAACTGCTTCGACTCGACAATTTGGGAACGGTAATGGAGAATAAGAACATTGTTGATCCGGAGGAGGTCAGACATTTCCTTGACTTATGCCAACCGGATTCGCTGGCAATCGGTATCGGAAATGCGCACGGATATTACAAAGGGGAGCCGGAAATTCATCTGGATGTTCTGAAGGCTGTCCGCAAGTTTACAGATATACCGCTTGTACTGCATGGCTGCACGGGAATGAAGGAGGATGTGATTCGGGAAGCGATTAAGCTAGGCGTTGCGAAGATCAATTTTGGAACAGAGATCAGATATAAATACGTAGAGCACTACGAGGAGGGACTTAAGAATCTCGATCACCAGGGACATTCCTGGAAATTATCCCAGTATGCAAATGAAAAATTAGTGGAAGATGTAAAGAAAATTATACTTTTGGCGGGTTCTGACGGAAAGGCGTAATGGCAGTATGAAAAAACCTAATATCATATTTTACTTTACGGACCAGCAGAGATGGGATACCATTGGCTGTTATGGCCAAAAGCTGCCGATTACTCCCAATCTTGACCGTTTGGCGCAGGAGGGTGTCGTATTTGAGGAAGCATATACGGCACAGCCTGTGTGCGGTCCCTGCCGGGCTCTTTTTCAGTCGGGGAAGTACCCGACTGAATTGGAGTGTTGGCGTAATAATCAGGCGCTTCCTCCGGAGGTGAAGACGGTAGCAGACTATCTTACGGAGGCCGGCTACCAGACCGCCTATGTTGGAAAATGGCATTTGGCGAGCGGAGGAAATCGGTTTGGAGAAGGAGAGGATGACTACAAGACAAAGCCTGTTCCGTTAGAAAGGCGCGGAGGCTACAGGGGATTCTGGAGGGCTTCCGATGTATTGGAGTTTACTTCCCACGGATACGGCGGTTATGTATACGATGAAAATAACAAGCGCCATGATTTTGATGGTTACCGTGTAGACTGTATCACAGACTATGCGCTTGAGTTCTTAGATCAGTATGACAACAAGGAACCGTTCTTTATGACAATATCCCATATTGAACCCCATCATCAAAATGACAGGGAGCATTATGAGGGGCCGGAAGGTTCGAAACAGCGGTTTGCGGATTTTGAATTGCCGGAAGATTTAAAACTGCCTGGCAGCAATGCCGCGGAAGAGTATGCCGATTATCTCGGGTGCTGTAAAAGCCTTGATGACAATCTGGGCCGTCTGGTAGAAAAGTGCAGGGAACTGGGAATATACGAAAATACTATTTTTGTTTATGCATCTGATCATGGATCTCATTTCAAGACGAGAAACCGGGATTCCCATTTAAATGGATACGATGACTATAAGCGTTCCTGCCACTCGGCATGTCTGCACGTTCCTCTGATCATTGCAGGTCCCGGATGGCGCGGCGGAAAGCGGATAGAAGATCTGGTAAGCACGGCAAGTCTTCCGAAGACCTGGCTGGCTATGGCCGGAATTGACGTGGGGACGAGTATGACAGGTGAGAACCTGGCGGAGATCGCCGGCGGTACCGCAAAAACGCGCAGCAATGAAATCTTTGCGCAGATTAGCGAGAGCCGGGTCGGAAGATGCATACGGACGCCGGAATACCTGTACTCCGTATATGCGCCGGGAAAAGACGGAAAGACGTATTCGGGCAGCGATATTTACCAGGATGACTTCCTGTATGATTTGAAGGCGGATCCCTTTGAGCTGCATAATCTGGCGGGAGATGCCAGATATGCGGCGGTCAGAGAGGATCTGGCGGCTCGTCTGAAGAAGGCTATGGTTCAGGCTGGAGAAATGGAACCGGTAATTTTAGAAGCTGGAGAAAAAATTTAAAAGGTTAGAACATCTAGGAAAGGATTATTTATTTAATATGGATAAGAGAAACAGTGAGATTACGTACAATGAGATCTATAAACAGCCGGAGTCATTCGAGGCAATCAACAACACGCTTGAGGACATCTATGGTGTTCTTGACAAGGTATTCGCAGAAGATTACGATGAGCTGATCTTCACCGGCTGCGGCACCAGCCTCTATCTGGCCCAGGCAGCGGCCCACGCGTTTTCAAGCTACAACGCGATACCGTCAAAAGCGGTGTGCTGTTCGGAGCTTTATTATTTCCCGGAGACCTTTGTGAAGAACCGGAAGGTGCTTGTACTCCCGATTACGAGAAAGAGCTATACGACAGAAGTGCGCATGGCCATCGATAAAGTGAGAAGCTATCCTGGAGTAAAATCGCTGGCAATTACCTGTGATCAGGACAGCGCGCTCTACAATGACTTTATGATCCTTTCCCCGGATACGGCGGAGGACAGTGTAATCATGACCCGTTCTTTCACCAGCATGGTGTATTTGGCAGCTGTCATGGCAATGTATGCAGGCGGTAAGAAGGACGAGATCGCGGCCATGGCCGGCTACGGCGACAGCGCCCGGGACGCGTTAAAGAAGATGGATGATCTGGCAAAGAGTATCATCACAGAGCATGAGGGACTGAATCTGTTTATCACGCTTGGCCAGGGCATCAACTACGGCGTCGCCAACGAGTGCATGAACAAGATGAAGGAGATGGGACTCTCCAATTCGGAGGCTTACTTCTCACTGGAATACCGCCACGGCCCGATGAGCCTGGTGGATGAGAACACCCTGATTATCTTTTTAAGCCATTCAGAAACCGTAAAAGAGGATGCGAAGCTCCTCGCGCAGATGAAGGAATACGGAGCAGTGACAGTAGCAATCGGGAACACAGCCTCCGCAGATCTGAAAGACGCGGACTACTGCCTCGACCTGCCATATGGCTATAACGATACGCAGAATGCGGCAATTATTGGATTCATCGGTCAGTTTATAGGCTATTATATTGCAGAAAAGAAGGGGATTGATGCAGATACACCAAGGCATTTATCCCAGGCGATTGTGATATCCGCGTAGGCAATGAGCCATGCGAAAAACGGCAGACAGAAAATTGCGTTGTGCTTGCACAAAAGCAATTTTCTGTCTGCCGTTTTTCATAGGGCGAAGCCCGCGACCGAATGACCGCAGGTCATGAGGTGCATGGCGGACTTAGCTGTAAACCAATCCCCCATCTGCAGTGGGCGAGTAAATTTAATATTATAGTTGTTTTTCGTAATAATTGTTCAGATTCTCGTCAGTATTTGCCAGAATCTGTCAGATTATTATAAGGGTTTATTAAAGTCTTCCGTTTGAAAATCTGTTACAATAGAACCAGTAAAACAAAAAAAGTCTGAAACCAAAAAGAAAGGAGCAGATGCAATGAAAAAAATAAAGGTTACGAAACTAATTAAATGGTTTATCGTTCTGACAATGGTACTCTGTATCTGTTCCGGTTTCGTTGTTGCCGGTAAGGGATACTCCATGTACCGGAACGCGCTGGATCAGATGAGTCTGGCAGATAAAGTTGAGTCCATTCAGGATAAGGAACATTATACGACATTTGAAGAGCTGCCGGAGGTGTATGTGAACGCGGTGGTTTCTGTGGAAGACCACAGATTTTACAATCACTCGGGAATCGATCTCATCGCCATCGGAAGAGCCGTGTTTAATGACTTGCGTGCAGGCAGGTTCGTGGAGGGCGGAAGCACCATCACCCAGCAGCTGGCAAAGAATCTTTACTTCAGCCAGGAAAAGGAGATGACGAGGAAAGCCGCCGAGGTCTTCATGGCTTTTGACCTGGAACGTAATTACAGCAAGGAAGAGATCCTGGAGCTGTATGTAAATACGATCTATTACGGAGACGGATATTACACCGTGGCCGATGCCAGCGAAGGCTATTTTGGCAAGGAGCCGGAAGAGATGAGTCAGTATGAGAGCACGCTTCTGGCGGGAATCCCGAATGCGCCTTCCAGATATGCACCGACAAAAAATCCCGTTCTGGCGGAAAAACGCCAGATGCAGGTGTTAAGACGCATGGAAGACTGTGGCTATTTCTCTACGGAAGAAGCGGAAACAGTGGCGGCACAGATGGTTGCAATCAATTAATCTGATTAACTAAATATTGAAATCACCGGTGTTACTCCAGACTGAAAAAGAGTTTGAGCGGAGCGGCTCCGGTGATTTTTTATGTGCAGTGACAAGCTTTGAAAATGGGGAAGAGGAAAAATGACTGGAAGTACTCTGGGAAAACAAGTATAATTGTAGGAGCGTTAAGCAGGGGGGCGACAGACGGACCAGGACCAGTGTTCTCTTGTACGAAACAGAATACATATGAAAAGTAGTTGTTACTGTGAAATGATGTGATCGGACATGAGGCTGACAATGGATTCGTATGGAGCGTGGAGTCTTAAGAAAGTGAGGCCTGAAATGTGAGAGAGGTGCCAGAAGAAAGTTATTCAAGAACAAAATGTACCAGTCCTGGCGGGGCACCGCTTGCTGAGCGGACCGATGGCCGGATTTATAATA
>ENA-OQNO01001620-OQNO01001620.1-human-gut-metagenome-genome-assembly--contig:-NODE-1620-length-14604-cov-4.034123_pt1 | contig 14604 bp, 16 predicted proteins | sample MGYA00242629_ERZ504880 | MGnify/ENA primary metagenome ERZ504880 (study PRJEB26092, sample SAMD00036377) | human gut metagenome | host: Homo sapiens | study: EMG produced TPA metagenomics assembly of... | reverse complement strand
CACCCAGCCCACCCTCTCGCACCACATGAAGCAGCTCGTGGAGGCAGGCCTCGTCACGGGCGAGAAGGTCGGCAAGTGGATGCACTACAGCGTGGATCGCAACCGTGCAGATGAGCTCGCGGCATTCCTTCGCGACCACACGCTCTGATCTCCAGCCCGTTGTGCAAAGAGAAGACGCTGGTTTCGTATGCGTTTGGCTGGCGTTAGCCTCGTGCGGGGGAATAGGGTGCTTTCCAGTCGTCCGGAGGCCGTTTCGACGCGACGCGGGTTGGGTTTCCGCAATTCCCCCCCCTGGCGCCGACATCCCCCCTTTCCCGCGTAATCCCGAGATAATTCCCCCCGAATTCCCCCGCGAGATTATCCCCGAAATAGATAAAGGGGCCTCGGAGGCCCTTCGAATCGGGCTTCCGAGACCCCTCTTTGCAACCCCTGAAACAGGTCGCGGGGTAAACTTTTTCGGTCGTAAAATTCCCCCGCAAATGAAAAACCCTGACCAGTTTCCGCTGGTCAGGGCCTTGTTTTTGGTCGCTGGGGCCAGATTCGAACTGACGACCTTCGGGTTATGAGCACGCGTCTTTCGTATCGGGACGTCTCTTCTCGTCCGTCTCAAAAACCAAAACTCCAGCTAAACCCTAAATTTCGTATCGGCTCTCTTTTTCAGTCTCGGGACGTACTCTCTAACACTCTCCCCGATTTCAAAAAGCGGGATTCTGATTCATATTGCGTTTTCTCACGTTTTGCGTTAGTTTACGCAATATGAATCATATCGTTGGAACAACGCGCGAAGGTTCCGTCCCCGCTCACGAGCTGCCTGACTGGGCGCTCTCGCACGGGGTCACGTCGCTGTCGACCGAGGACGTGATGCGCCTCTGTGGCCTGCCCGCGAACCAGGTCTCGCAGCGCATGGCGCCCCTCAGGAAGAGCGCGAGGGTGTTCTCCCCGGCACGCGGTCTGTGGGTCCCGATCCCGCCGGAGTTCCGGACATGGGGCGCGCCGGACCCCATGCGCTACATCGACGACATGATGGCGCACCTCGGAGCCGGCTATCTCGTCGGATGGTTGACGGCCGCGGAGCGCCACGGCGCGAGCCACCACGCGGCGCAGGTGTTCCAGGTGGCGACCGACAAGGTGGTGAGGGCGCGCTCCTTCGGGCGCTCGAGACTCGAGTTCTACGCCCGCGGGTACGTGGGCTCCGCCGCGCAATCGCCCGCCCTGCTGCACAGGACGGGCGCGCGCGTCGCCTCGCCCGGAACGACCATGCTCATGCTGGCTGCGGACGCCGGCATATGCGGAGGCGTGTCCAACGTGGCGAACTTAGTGGTCGAGCTTGCTGAGGAGCATCCCGGCTTCGGCGCGGAGGCCGCCGTCGACGCCCCGCTCTTCCCCGATGCCGCGGCGCGGCGCCTGGGCTGGCTGCTCGACGCGTTCGGGGGCGGCGCGCCCGATGAGCTCGCCGGCTACTGCGCCGGCCTCGAAAGCGGGCCCTCTTTCCTCTCGCCCTCGTCGGCCAGGACCGGAAGGCTCGACACGAGGTGGATGATCGTCGTGAACGAGGAGGTCGACCCGGACATATGATGCGCAGGACCGACGTAATCCAGTGGGGCGTCGACCACCCCTGGCAGAACGAGAACCAGATCGAGCAGGACCTCCTGCTCTCGATGGCCATGATCGAGGTGGCAAGCGACCCCCTTCTGGGAGAAGAGCTCCTCCTGAGAGGCGGCACCGCCTTCCACAAGCTGCTCCTGCCCGAGCCGAACCGCTACAGCGAGGACCTAGATTTCGTGCGCACCAGCGCTGGCGGCATCGGCGACGTGATGAAGCGCCTCACCTCGCTGGGCCGCGACCTGGGCTTCGAGGTGCGCACCAAGATGGGCCAGTACCCCAAGGTGTACTGGCGGTTCGCGTTCGAGGACGGCACGCCCGGCAAGATCAAGCTCGAGATAAACACTTACGAGAGGTCGCCGATGATGCCCCTCGCCAAGCGGGCGCACCGCGCCGACAATCCCTTCTACACAGGCGAGGCCGAGATCCCGACGTTCCAACCGGAGGAGCTCGTCGCAACGAAGCTCCGCGCGCTGTACCAGCGCAAGAAGGGCCGAGACCTCTACGACCTGTGGCTCGCGCTCACCGTCCTCGACCTCGACCCCGAGACTGTCGTGGCGGCCTTTCCCGCCTACAGGCCCGAGGGCGCGAACGGCGAGCTGATGGCAGGCAACCTTGCCGCGAAACTCGTTGACAAGGCCTTTTGTACCGATGTTGACGCGATGACCAGGGCGGGCGCGCCCGCATACGACCCCCAGGAGGCCGGCAAGTTGGTGAAGGATCGGCTGCTGCTGCTCATCCCATAACGCGAGGCGGATGCCGAGGCCCAGATGCTCAACGCGCGCACGTCCAGCCACACGTCCGAGCCGTCGTCCGGCATGTTCAAAGCTCCATGCGCTGCGCGTCGCCGGGGCCCGTAGGCAGATAGACACCCGGGCCGTCGGTCGGGGGGCGAACCCGGAGGGCGCGCCTTCGTGTAGAATTGGCGCATCAAACAACAGGAAGCCATAGAGGACGGAGGTTATCGGAGCGTGTCGAGAGGAAAGTCGCTGCACAGGAGGGTGATGCTGTCGAGCATCGCCATGGTCTGCATACCGCTCGCAGTGGCCGTCCTGCTCGCATTGTCGCTGCCCGTGGTGGCGGGCGGACCACAGCGGAGCCCCGGCACGACGTCCCCGCTCTCCGAGAACCAGCGCGTGCTCTACGTCTACGAGTCGCTGCTGTCGCGCATGAGCTGGGACGCGGTTCCCATCGCGGACGGCGGGCGCGCCTCGGTGGTGCTCGTCCCCGACGACCAAGCGATTGCCGAGCTCGAGGAGGCAGGCTACCACCTCCGCGTCGACCGGGACGGCACGGTGCTGTTCAGCAACTTCGACGAGGCGGACGCGGCCATGGCGGCAGAGCACGAAAACCTCGGACACGGGGCCGAAGGGGGCCTCGTATGGCAGGGGGACCGCTGCATGATAGCGGGCGAGCTCGACCTCGACGGCATCCCCTGCGTCATGACGGCGCTCTACGACGCCGCGCGGGCCGACGAGAGCACCGCCCGCTCCATCACGCCCGTGGTGCTGATGTCGCCTGCAGCCCTCGCCATCCTCGTCGCGGGCGTGCTGGCCGCCGCAGCCGCCGTGGGCATCGTCTCGGTCCGCAGAATCGGCCGCGCGTTCATCGAGCCGCTCGGCGAGCTGAGGGACGGGGTCGAGCGGGTGGCTGCCGGGGAGTACGGGGCCCGCATCCGCTATGCGGGCGAGGACGAGTTCGGCGAGGTCTTCCAGGGGTTCGACAAGATGAGCGTGCAGCTCAAACGGCAGCGCGACGAGCGGGATCGGCTGGAGCAACAGCGCCGGGACATGCTCGCCGGCATCTCGCACGACCTGCGCTCCCCGCTCACCTCCATACGCGGCTACGCGGAGGGCCTCAAGCAGGGCATCTCCGGCACGCCCGAGAAGAGGGAGCGCTACTGCGACGCCATCCTCGTGCGCTCCGCGGACATGGAGGGCACGCTTGACGCCCTCTCGTCGCTTGTGCGGGCCGAGGACATGCGGGGACGGCTCGACGCCGAGGAGGCCGACCTCGACGAGTACCTGCTGTCGTTCATGCGCGACCACGCGGCCCATGCCGAGCGAAACGGCGTGACTTTTTCCTACGAAGGCCCCGCGCGAACAGTACGCGCCCTCATCGACCGCCGCGAGATGAATCGCGCCCTGGGAAACCTCCTGGACAACACCGTCAAGTACCGCGAAGGCGAAGCGAGCCAGGTCGCCTTGAAACTGAGGCTCTCGGACGACTCGAGGCGGGCGATCATCGACTACTCCGACGACGGGCCCGGCGTCCCGGACGACCAGATACCGCTGGTGTTCGACGCCTTCTGGCGCTCCGACGAGGCGCGGACGCGGCCCGAGGAGGGGAGCGGGCTGGGGCTCGCCGTCGTGAAGGCCGTCATCGAGGCGCACGGCGGCAAGGTGTCCGCCTATCTGGACGGCGGGCTGGGCATTCGCATGGAACTGCCCGCAAGGGAGGGCGGAGAAGGGGGCGATGCGGCATGAAGCGCGTCCTAGTGGTGGAAGACGACCGGCTCGTCGCAGAGCTCGAGCGGGATTTCCTCGAGGCTGCCGGCTACGGGGTCGAGATCGCCTGCGACGGGCAGCAGGGCCTCGAAGCCGCGCTCGCCGGCGGGTGGGACGCCATCGTCCTCGACGTGATGCTCCCCGGGCGAAGCGGGTTCGACGTGTGCCGGGAGGTGCGGAAGGCAAGCGACGCGCCCATCGTTATGGTGACCGCCCGCGACGAGGACGCGGACGCCATACGGGGGCTGGGGCTGGGAGCAGACGACTACGTGCGCAAGCCCTTCAACCCCGCCGAGCTCGTCGCCCGGGTGAACGCCCACGTGCGCGCACGCGAGCGGTCGGGCGGGGGCCGGACGGCCTCCAACGCCGTCATACATGCGGGCGACCTCGAGATCGATCCCGATTGCCGCACCGTCACGGTTGGCGGCGAGCCTGTGCAGCTCGCGAACCGCGAATTCGAGCTGCTGTGCTTCCTCGCGGCGAACCCCGGCGTCGTGTTCTCGCGCGACGCGCTGTTCGAGCGCATCTGGGACATGGATGCCCTCGGCGACTCAGCCACGGTCGCCGTGCACATCAACCGCATCAGGCAGAAGATCGAACACGATCCCGCGCATCCGGAGCGCATCCAGACCGTGCGCGGCGCTGGATATCGCTTTTCCCCGCGTTCCTGACGAGAGTTTACCTCCTGTTTAAGTCCCGTTTAGCCCGGGTTCAACTCCCCGCGGTATAAGAGTTAACATCGTATAACTCCGACCCGCGGAAGGACGCCCATGAAACAGAAGGCCCCCTACTTGGCGTCGCTCGTCCTGAGCGCGCTGCTCGCGCTCGGCGTGATGACGGTCTTCTCCGCGTGCGGCATGAAGGACGACGGCACATGGATGCACTGCCACGACGCGCAGCTCCACGTGCTCTACCTTGCGCTGGCCATGGCCGCGACCGCCTTCGTCGCCGTGTTCGCAAGAAATGACAAGGCGAGGATCGCGCTTTGCGCCCTCCAGGCCGTGCTCGCGGGCGCGACCTTCGCCGTACCGGGCGGCATCTCGGGCATGTGCATGATGGCGAGCATGCGGTGCTGGACCGTCTTCAAGCCCTACACGAGCGTCATGTGCGCGCTCATCGCCATCGCAGCGGTCGCCGGCATCGTAGCCGCCGCGCGCAGGCTTCCGAAGAAATCCTGATTCTTTCCTTTCTGCGCCCCGCCGCCCGAAAGGCCGGCGGGGCGCAACCTGACCGAAGAGACGAGGTGTGTTGAGATATGAGCTTGTTCGCACAGCTCCCCATGAAAAACCTGGCGCGGAGGCCGGCGCGCACGGCGGCGCTCACCGCGCTCGTCGCCGTGCTCGCATTCTCGGTGTTCTGTGGGGCGGTCATCGTCGCGAGCCTGCAAAACGGACTGGGTTCCCTGGAGGACCGGCTGGGGGCCGACATAATGGTCGTGCCGGAAGACGCGGCGGACACGGCCGGCCTCGAGGGCATCGTGCTGCAGGGCAACGTCGGCTACTTCTACATGGACGAGTCCAAGCTCGACGAGGTCGCGGCCATCGAGGGAGTGGGCCAGTACTCAGCCCAGCTCTACTTGGCGTCGGCCGCCGCAGGATGCTGTTCGATGAAGGTCCAGATCATGGGCTACGATCCCGCCACCGACTTCGTCATCCTGCCCTGGGTGCAGGACAGCTACGAGTCGGCCCTCGGCATGGGCGAGGTGGTGGTCGGGGCGGACCTCATGGCGGAAGTCGGCGACCCCCTCAAGTTCTACGACGTGCCCTGCACCGTGGTGGCGCGCCTGGACAAGACGGGCACGAACTACGACAGGTGCGTGTTCGCCAACGAGGAGACCGTGCGCCTGTTCATAGAGGGCTCGCTCGGCAAGCAGCTCAACCAGTACGCGGGCATCGACCCGGACCGCGTGGTCTCCTGCATCCTCGTAAACGTCGCCGACGGCGCAGACATCGACGTGGTCGTCGGCGACATCAACATGCACGTCGACGGCGTGCACGCCATCCGCACCACCAACATGACCACAGGCATCACCTCGAGCCTTTCGGGGGTATCGAACATGATCGGCGCGCTCATCGCCATCATCTCCGTGCTCGCTTTCGTCATCCTGGCGATCGCCTTCACCATGACGCTCAACGAGCGCCGCAAGGAGTTCGCGGTGCTGCGGGTCATGGGCGTGTCGCGCTCGAAGCTTACGCGCACGGCGTGGAAGGAGGTGCTGGCGCTGAGTTTTCTCGGCGGCGTAGTCGGCATCGCGGCAGGCATCGTCGTCACCGGCCCCTTCGGGGGGTTGATGGAGCAGCAGATCGGACTTCCCATGCTTGTGCCGGGGGCGGAGGCCATCGGGTTGTACCTGCTCGTGTCACTCGCCATATCGCTCGTAGCGGGATCGCTCGCAGCCCTGTTCAGCATATGGCGGATCTCGAGGATCGACGCAAGCCTCATTCTAAGCGAGGGCAGATAGATGAAGATAGAAGCCATCGGCGTGTCCAAGAGCTTCCTGCGCGAGGGCAAGGGCACCAACATGCTCGTAGCCGTGAGCGAGACCGACTTCTCGCTGCCGGAGGGCACGTTCACCATACTGAAGGGCCGCTCGGGCAGTGGCAAGTCGACGCTTCTGAACATGCTCGCAGGCCTGCTCGCGCCGACGACGGGACGGGTGCTGCTCGACGGGCGCGACCTCGCCCAACTCGGCGACGACGAGCTCTCGCGCCTGCGCAACGCCAAGATCGGGATCATACCCCAGGGGCAGACCGGCCTCGAGTGCCTCACGGTGCTGGAGAACGTGATGCTGCCGCAAACCGTCTACGGCGAGCGGGACGGCCTGCGGGAGCGGGCCGAGCGCCTGCTCGACGAGCTGGGAATCTCGCATTTGAGGGATGCTAGGCCCAAGGAGCTCTCGGGCGGGGAGATGCGCCGGATGTCTATCGCCCGCGCACTCGCGGGCAGCCCCGCGATGATTCTGGCCGACGAGCCGACGAGCGATCTGGACGACGAGAACACGGCGCTCGTCTTCCGCATGCTGCGCGAAGCCGCCGACGGAGGCGCGGCCGCACTCGTGGTCACGCATGAGCCCGATGCCGAGAAATACGCCGACAAGACCTACCGCATGAGCGCGGGGGCGATTGCTGAGGAGGGCTAGGATGGGCGGCGCGAAGAGGCGGCCCATGGCGCGCAAGCGGGTTGTTGTCGCCGTTTGCGCGATCGCGGTTGCGGTGCTGGCCGTGGCGCTCGCCTTCGCGGCGGCGTCGGCGCGCGACGGCGAATCCTACGAGCGGGCAGCGCAGCTCGAGGAGTCGGGCGACCTCGCGGGAGCTTACGCCCTGTTCGACGGCCTCGGCGGTTACAGCGACGCCCGGGACCGTGCCGCTGCGATAGCCGCCGAGCGGCCGGGGGTGCGCCTCGCCGGGGCGTCGCGGGGCGGCTACGTCGAGTTCGGCGCGTTCGAGCAGGACGGCGATGCAGGTGACGGCGCCGAGCCCCTCTGGTGGATCATCCTCGACGAGAAGGACGGCCGCTTCCTGCTCATAAGCGAGAAGGTGCTCGCCGGCAGGGCCTACCACGAGGGAGAGGGCGACATCGTCTGGCGGGACTGCTCGCTGCGGGCGTGGCTCAACGGCGAGTTCCTGCAGGGGGCGTTCACCGACGCCGAGCGGTCTCTCGTCGCCGAGGTGGAAAACGAGAACCCCGACGAGGACGTCCACGGGACGGAGGGCGGGCCCGACACGGCCGACCGCGTGTTCGCGCTCAGCGAGCCGGAAGCCGCCGTCTACCTCGGCAGCGAGGAGCGTCGGTTCTACTTCGGGACGGCCGCCCCCACCGACCTCGCCGTGGCGCAGGGCGTCTCGGTACACGGGGAGGGCGAGGAGGCGGCTTCGCCCTGGTGGCTCCGCTCGCCGGGCACCTACCCCAACAGTGCGGTCTTCGTCGAGGCGGACGGGACGGTGAACCCCAACGGCGCGATCGTGACGAACGACTACTTCTGCGGCGTGCGCCCGGCGATGTGGGTCGACGCGGGGTGATGACGCGGGGGAATCGGTGCTGCAAGAACCCCTCGCACAAGGTTGCGCGAGGGGTCCAGAAGTAATCGGAACGGAAGTCGTTGCGACTTACGCTGCAGAAGACGCCAGTCAATCACCGTCTTCATCTATCCAGAGACTCTCAATGTTATGCAGCAGATTTCACAGCGCTCATAAGCCCGGAAATCGCCTCCCCCTGTGCCGTGATGAGCATTTCACCCGTAAGGCCGCTCTTTGCAATCTCGGCATCGGCGGGAATCGCCGCAACCACGTTCAGCCCATCGAGCGCCGTGCGCATAACAGCCTCGACATCATCCGTCGAACTTGTCTAAGAAGTGCGCCGCTCGCCGTATCCGACCGCAATGAAGCGATCTACGACCTGCTGTGTGAGCGCCCAGTCACATTCGGGCATGCCAATCGTCGATGACATCAGCGTTAGGCACCCGCCTAATTGAAAAATGGCGAGACTCCTCAGTTGATCATCCGGCAACGTGTTCAACGGTCCGAGCCACTGCCCGAGGCGCTCTACGTGCACGGGGAGCAACCGTTCGATTATCCGCCGGGTAAGCGAGCTGTCGCAGAACAGGCCGCGAAGCTTCTCATTTCCGCGCACGAGCGCGCAGAGGGGACGCGCCGAACCCGGCGCATTCATGCCGAGAAGGCCGCAAGGAAGCGGGCTCGCGTTGCGGAAAACGTCGTCGAGGACGTCGTCGAGGACATCCGACAGGCTCGCGTAGTGGTGATAGAAGGTTCCCCTGCTGATTTGCGCCTGCCTGCAAAGCTCTGCTACCGTGATTGAGGTGAAGGAGCGCGTGCGCTTGAGCTCGAGAAAAGCCGTGCATATCCTCCTCCTCGTTTCAAGGCCTCGGGCATGGCTGCTTTGCTTTTTGGCAATCATCTTGTGTTCCATAACGTATCTGGTAGCTGCAGCGCTCATTCCACAACCGCTTCGGCAATTATAGGGCAATACAAGTTTCACAAATGTGTTCAATATAGCCGCGCCCCCGTGGTGCGCGCCTTTGGCGCTGGTTAGAATTCAGCCCGTCTGTCAAACCAAGCAACCGGAGGTGCAAAATCATGAAATTGGGTGCAAGAAAAATCATAGCGTCGCGCACAGCCCCCCAGGCGTATGGCGCGTATGCGCAGGCAACGGCGGTGAACATGCCTTTGAAGGGCCTCGTGTTCGCATCTGGCCAAATTGGCGTCGATGCAGCAACGGGAACCATGCCCGAGGATGCTGCAGGTCAGGCCACTCAGGCGATGAAGAATGTCATGGCCGTCCTCGCAGAGGGCGATAGCGGCCCGAAAAAGACACTGGCGATCACGCTTTACCTCACCGACATCAATGAGCGCGATGCCGTTACTGACGCTTGCAGGACGTTTTTCCCTAACGGGGAATACCCTGCTCTCAGCGTTGTCGAGGTATCACACCTTCCCAAAGACGCCTTGGTGGAAATAGAGGCTATCGCCCATCAGTAAATAAATCGCCCGTGTGAAACTGCATCTCCCCCCACAACGCCCCGCTCGCACGCCAGCAGTGCGACTGCGCAAGTGAGTCCGCCGCACGCAGTCAATCTGCTCGTCTGCGACGCTCCACTGAGTACGGCGCTCCCGCACGACCAGGAGTGCGCTTCGGTGAGGACACCGGCAACGCCGAGGGCTTGTTTTATCTGGGGAATGTGCTGAAGGCACACGTGCTCGACGGCCAGCCCGCATCGGGCGTCGTAGCCTGGGACAGGCCGGCGTTGCGGAGGGAAACGGCGAAGGCCGCGAGCTGTTCCGCCATGGTGCCCGAGGCGAGATATGACCACATTATGCACGTCTGGCCTAGATGGCTGGCAGTTCAGGCGTTCTTGCGCTCGGACGAGGCGGCGGCGCGGGGGGATCGGGTGCTTTCCGGCGCTTCGGAGGCCGTTTCGATGCGACGTGGGTTGGGTTTCCGCAATTCCCCCCTGGCGCCGACATCCCCCTTTCCCACGTAATCCCGAGATAATCCCTACGTCGGTTTCGGCTACGTACGTATATTAAGAACCATTAAGATACGGCCAGCGTCACCGAGGTTCACGGCTGGGTGACAGTATAATCAGGCCATGAATGAACCCGCCACGATTCTTTTTGCAGATGACGACCCCCAAATCGTGGAGGTCGTGCGCGTGCTGCTCGAAAGCGAGGGATACTGCGTGCTGACCGCAGAGGACGGGCAGCAGGCCGTTGAACTCGCCTTAGAGGGCCCCGACCTTATCATTCTCGACGTTGTCATGCCCCGCATGTCGGGGCTCGAGGCCTGCATGCGCATTCGCGCCGCATCCAACGCGCCCGTCCTGTTTCTCACTGCAAAATCCCAGGACGCAGACAAGGTGAGCGGGTTTGCGGCTGGTGGGGACGATTACCTGCCCAAGCCCTTCTCCTCTTCGGAGTTGCTCGCCCGTGTGAAGGCAATGCTGCGACGCTACCACGACTACGGTGGCGTCGGCGAGGATCCGCATTCGAACGTTATTCGGATAGGTGACCTCGAAATAGACATGCACAGCAGGCACGTGAGCAAGAAGGGTGCCAGCATAGCCCTGACAGACCTGGAGTACGAAACATTGCTGCTGCTCGCCAAGAATAGGGGCGCGGTTCTTTCCGCGCGGGAGATATACGAAAACGTCTGGAACGACCTGTACTTGACGCAGTCGAACAATACCGTGGTAGTTCACATCCGCAACATACGCAAAAAGTTGGGGGATGACCCCCAGCGCCCGCTTTACATCCGCACCGTCTGGGGTCGGGGGTACACGATTGGCTAGGCCGAATGGCAAGATTGCCCACCGCCTCGTCGCCTACCTTGCCGTATCGCTTGCCGTGGGCGTATGCGTCTATCTTCTGGCCAATACGGCTTGCGACGCCTGGATTGAACGATTTCTCTCTGGCGATGACGTGCGCAATGCGCGGCTCGAGCAGAACGCGCAGTCCCTGCAGCGCTACGTCACCGACAACCACATCTTCTTCAAGGACAAAGAAGGGCTCGATGAATGGGTGTCCGCCGAGCGCTACGTCATGCTCCAGATTTACGCCGACGGCATGATCGTCTACGACTCGAGCATAAACATGGACATCTCATCGCTCGGCATAGCGGGCGGCGACGCCGTGCAATGGCAAAAGACCTACACCATCGCCTTCCCGAACGGGGAAGGCTTGGCGATGTTCTACGAATACTACTCCATGCGCGACGAGATGGTAGGCACCGGGATCTCAATCGCCCTGGGAATCACTGCCTTCATAGTTGCGTTCCTGCTGCTCTTGCGCCGAATCACACGGTATATCCGCCTGCTCAGCAGCGAATTGCACCTGCTTGAATGCGGTGAGCTCGATCATGAGGTGACCGTGCGAGGGACCGACGAACTCGCCGATCTTGCGCGTAGCGTTGACGATATGCGCAAGGCAATGGCGCATCGATTCGAGAACGAGGAGCGATTGCTCGCAAGCAAATACGAGCTTGTGACCGAGATGTCACACGACCTTCGCTCTCCGCTGACTTCGCTTATCGGCTACCTTGACATACTCTACATGGGCAAGTGCCATGATGCCGAGGACGAGAGGCGCTACTTGGAGAACAGTCGTGACAAGGCATATCGGATCAAGGAGATTTCGGACGACCTCTTCGAGTATTTCACCTCTGCGGAGGATGGTCTCACCGCTCCGCGCCGATCGCTGAAATGCTGCGGCGAGCTTCTCGACGGGCTTCTCGCGAGTGGCGTGTTCGAGCTGGAGAGCGTAGGTTTTTCCGTGGAGCTTCGGCGTTGCCCCCTTGACCCAGAAGACGTCGTTCTTGTGGACGAGCCATCTCTGCAACGGGCATTCGGCAACTTGTTCTCGAACATCGTGCGTCACGCGGACAGGGACGAGCCGGTCATCGTCGAATGCGTCCGGGATGGTGAAACGATTCGCATCACGATGTCGAACAGCATCGCGGACGACGAGATGGCGGACGGGCCTGGCATCGGGCTCAGGACAGCAAAACGCCTGTTCGAGGCAAATGGCTGGGCCTTCGCCTACAAGAGCGTCGATCGAGCGTTCTCGGCGACGATCGAACTCTCCCCGCCGCAATGGCCAAGGGGGATTGGGGCTTCGAATGGTAAGGCAAGATAAAATCTGCGACACCTTGACTGATAAGAGGATCATATGGAACTCCTGAGTGTGGAACTGCTCGCGTCTGCCCTTTCGGCAGGGTTTCTTTCGTTTCTCTCCCCCTGCATTTTGCCGCTTCTGCCGGTTTATGTCGGGCTGCTGGCGACGGAGGACGGTCAGACGCCCCTGGCGCTGAGAAGGCGCGCGTTCAACACCGTCGCGTTCGTCGCGGGCATTTCCGTCACGTTCTTCGTGCTCGGGTTCGGGGCGGGCGCGCTCGGGGCGGCCCTCGACAGCGTCTACCTGTCCGTGGCCTGCGGCATCGTCGTTTTCGTCTTCGGGTTGCATTTCTCAGGCGTGGCGACTATCCCGCTGCTCGAGCGCGAGAGGCGCGCTGACATGAGCAAGATCGATGCGAAGCGGGTGGGCGGCGCGTTTCTTCTCGGGCTGGCGTTCTCGTTTGGCTGGACGCCTTGCATCGGGCCCGTGCTCGGCTCCATCCTCGCCCTCGCCGCGCAGCAGGGCGGGGCCTTGGCGGGAGGGTCGCTGCTGCTCGTATACTCCATCGGCCTCGGCATACCTTTCCTCATCGTCACCCTCGCCTCGTCGCTGCTGCTCTCGAAAATTCGCAAGCTTGGCAAGTGCATGCCGGCCATCAGGGCCGTGGGAGGCGTGCTCATAGCCGCCATGGGCCTTTGGATGGTGTTCTCGCAGGTGCACGACATGCAAACCGCATTGCAGGCCAGCCCGGCCCCGGCGTCGGCCGCTCAGAGCGCCATCGGCCAGGAGGACGCCGCGCGTTCGGCGGAGGCGGCGCCTTCGGAGGATGCGCAAGGCTGGACGGACGTCCCGCTCGCCGCTTTCGACGGCACGACGACCACCTTGCGCGAGCTGCAAGGCTCGCCTGTGTACCTGAAGGTGTGGGCGACCTGGTGCCCCACCTGCCTTGCGGGGATAGAGGACTTCGAGCGGCTCTATGCAGACCACGCCGAACGCGGGGATGTCCAAGTGGTGTCCGTCATGATGCCGGGCGTGCAGGGGGAGATGTCGAGCGACGAGCTCGCCGAATGGGCCGCCGGGCAGGAGCTCGAATTCCCGATCCTGTTGGATACGAGCACGCAATTCGCCCGACAGGTCGGCGTGAGGGGCACGCCGACCTCGTTGTTCATAGATTCTTCGGGAAACCTGGTCGAGATGCGTACGGGAGACATGGGCCGCGATGAGCTCGAAGAGAAACTGGCTGCTTTGAGCTGAGGAAGCCCGCCAAGGCTTGCGTCAGCAACTAGTCGATCTATTCAGCGTCCACGACGTGCAACCCTTTTGAAATCTTCATCTTCCTTAAGATTCGATTGTTGGAAGGTTTGGCTATAGTGAACTTACGACAACGTGCATTCGATAATAGAAGGCAGGTGAACCATGGAAAAGCTAACTGGGACAAGCGGTTTTAACGATCGCAAAAAAGCTATAGACGACTACTCGATAGCAGGCGACGAGGCAACTAGAACCGCCGTGTACAACACCGATTCGACGTCGGGCGTCGTATGGAGGGTGAGACCCGGCCAGGAGATTGTGCCTCATTGCCATCCGAATTCCGATGACATCTGGATCTGTGTCCAGGGCGCGGGCGTCTTCTATCCCGAGCTGGGCGTCGAGGAGCCGGTTGCCAAGGGCGATATTATCGTTTCCCCCAAGGGGGCATGCCACGGAATGCGTAACACGGGTGACGACGATTTCGTATTCGTCGGAATCCTGGCTCCCGTTCCCGCTGATTACCAAGCTCTCGCGTAATAAGCGGGTTCCGCGCGCCTGCTCTGTAGCCAATGTGCAGGCTGCCTCATGGGCATGCAAAGCGATCGGTGCGTTTTTGCCACCGTCTGTCTGGACTCGTTGTCGTACCCGCATATGAAAGGATGCCTGTCATGAAAGCAATTGCACCGATTGTGCTCGCGGGGCTGACGCTTGCCCTGTTCCTTGCTGCGTGCTCATCATCGACATCAGCAAAACAGAGTGGAGCATCTGCCGACGCCATGGGTGCCAACGCATCGGTTTCTGTTGAAGTGAACGAAAGCAACCTGCACGAGATCTACTACGCCGGCGGCTGCTTCTGGGGCGTCGAGGAGTATTTCTCGCGCATTCCCGGCGTGTACGACGTCACCTCGGGATATGCGAACGGCACGGTGGAGAACCCTTCCTACGAGCTCGTGTGCACGGGGAACACCGGGGCGGCCGAGACCGTTCGCGTGAGCTACGATCCCTCCATCGTCAGCCTGCGGGCGCTTACCGAGCAGTTCTTCAAGATCATCGACCCGACGAGCGTCAACCGCCAGGGCAACGACCGCGGGACGCAGTACCCCACCGCCGACTTCTCC
>ENA-OQNO01001617-OQNO01001617.1-human-gut-metagenome-genome-assembly--contig:-NODE-1617-length-14612-cov-4.302451_pt1 | contig 14612 bp, 11 predicted proteins | sample MGYA00242629_ERZ504880 | MGnify/ENA primary metagenome ERZ504880 (study PRJEB26092, sample SAMD00036377) | human gut metagenome | host: Homo sapiens | study: EMG produced TPA metagenomics assembly of... | reverse complement strand
TGAGGGGGTCGCTTGAAAGCGAACGATTAAGGCCCGCGCGCTCCACGTTGAGGATCTTTCCGCGCAAGGGCAGGATGGCCTGCGTCTTGCGGTCGCGGGCCTGCTTGGCGGAGCCGCCTGCGGAATCGCCCTCTACAATGAAGATTTCGGACTCGGCCGGGGTCTTCGACGAGCAGTCGGCCAGCTTGCCCGGCAGCGCGAACGAATCCAGCACGCCCTTGCGGCGCGTCATCTCGCGCGCCTTGCGCGCGGCTTCGCGCGCCTTGAGCGCTTGGGTGGCCTTGCCGATGATGCGCTTGGCGGGAGTGGGATTCTCTTCCAGGTACTCGGCCAAGCCCTGCGTGACAGCGTTCTGCACGAGCGGGCGGATCTCGGTATTGCCGAGCTTCGTCTTCGTCTGCCCCTCGAACTGCGGATCGTGCAGCTTCACCGAGATGACGGCGGCGCAGCCTTCGCGCGTGTCGTCGCCGGAAAGGTTGGAATCCTTCTCCTTGAGAATGCCCTTGTTGCGCGCGTATTCGTTGATGGTGCGCGTGACGGCCTGCTTGAAGCCGTCGAGGTGCGTCCCGCCCTCGTGCGTGTTGATGTTGTTCGCAAACGCCATGACCGAGTTCGTAGAGTAGGACGTGGACCACTGCATAGCCACTTCCACCGTGCCGTCGGCATTTTCAGCCTCGAAGTAGATCGGCTTGTTCAGCGTTTCCTTGCCTTCGTTCAAGAACTTCACGAAGTCCACGATACCGCCGGCGAACTGGAACACGTCCGTGCGAGGGTTGCCGTCGGCGTCGGTCACGCGCTCGTCGTGCAGCACGATTTTCAGGCCCTTGTTCAGAAAGGCCATTTCGCGAAAGCGGCTGGCCAGAGTGTCGTAATCGTACACCGTGGTCTCGGTGAAGATCTCAGGATCGGGCCAGAACGTCACCGTAGTACCGGTGTGCTTAGCCGGACCTGTTTCGTGAAGCTTCGTAGCCGTCTTGCCGTGATCGAAATCGATCTCGTACGCCTTGCCGTCGCGGCGTACGCACACGGCAACGCGGCTGGACAGCGCGTTCACAACGGACACGCCTACGCCGTGCAGGCCGCCGGACACCTTATAGCCCTCGCCGCCGAATTTGCCGCCAGCGTGCAAGATGGTGAGAACCACCTCGACTGTAGGGATTTTCTCCTTCGGATGCTTATCCACCGGGATACCGCGACCGTTATCGTCGACCGTGATCGAATTGTCTTCATGAATCGTTACTTCGATCTGGTCGCAATAACCGGCCAGGGCTTCGTCCACGGCATTGTCGACAACCTCGTACACCAAATGATGAAGGCCACGAGGACCCGTCGAGCCGATATACATGCCCGGACGCTTGCGGACCGCCTCCAGGCCCTCGAGGACCTGAATGTCAGAACCGTCGTAATGGTCAGGTTTCTTTGCCACTGACATGCTCCTTTTGTAGTGCGATGCGTGAGTGAGGCGCGTCGGCGCCAACCTATAAAGTTTACCACAGGTATTCGTGGTACGAATAAAATACATCACGTTTGAAGGCTTTGAGAAGCCTTGTAAGACACGATCTTAGAACTGAACGTCGTTTTTAACGTCTTTCGATGTTTTGCGTTGCAAATCAGCAATCATGGCTTTCTCAAGCGCACGGCGAACGGCGGCGTTGTCCACCGTGGCGACAAGCTCCTCCACCGCCGCGGTCTCCTCAGGTGCCAAAGAACGGCGCGCAGCGGGACGCGTGGGCGCGGCGGAAGCCGCGACATCAAGTTCGTCAGCGGGGTCGGGCCGAAACGGATGCCTCGATTTCATATCGAAGCGCGATGGCTTGATGCAGAACGCCTCCACGTGCTCGCCTTGCTCGTTGAGCTTCATTTTGAGAAATTCCTGCCGCGCGTCAAGGTCGGACCGAATCATGCTGTCGTCCGAATACACCACCAACACGGTGCCGCCATCCGTCACCCTCGCTGCAGCGCGCGCGTCGTCCACATCATCCGCCCGCATAACGTACACCGCGTTGATATGGTCGAGAACCATAGGCGCCGCATCTTTGTAAACGGCTTCGACGGCTTTTCTCCACATGACCTTCACCGCCGCCGCACGACGAGCGCGGGCGCCGGAATCATCCCCTGCGCCAAACGAAGCCATCAATTCCTTCAAGCCGCTTCCCAATGTTTTCACGACCGATCGCCTCGATCCCCTAAACGAACCACCCGAGCGCGCGCGAGCAGATCCTCGTCGAAATACGACAAATTCGTCGTAGTTATGAACGTCTGAATATCCCCGGCTACAAACGACACGAGCGCGCGACGTCGAGCGGAATCAAGCTCGCTCATCACGTCGTCGAGCAACAGCACGGGCTTCTGTCCTAGAATATCTTGGATAAGTGACGCCTCGGCGAGCTTGAATGCCAGAACCACCGATCGTTGCTGCCCTTGGCTCCCGAACACGCCCGCATTGCTTCCATCTATGAAGAACTCGATTTTATCCGCATGAGGTCCTATGAGCGCTCGGCGGCGCGCGATTTCGTCAGGAAGCCGCTTCTGCAGCGCACGGGACAGCAAGGCGCGAGCCTCGTCGCGGCCGAACGAATACGAGCGCGGCACGCTTGGATCGTGATCTTCCCACGACGGCACATAGCACGCCGTCAAAGACTCCCGACCTTCGGTAATCTCGGAATAGTAAGAATTCATCGAACTTGCCAGCTTCTCGAACAACGCGCTGCGGTAGCACGCCAGCTGCGCGCCGCAGGTGACGATCATCTCGTTCATGCTCTCGATGAGCAACGAAGACGAATCTTCTTTGAGAAGATGATTCTTATGGCGAAGCACTTTTTCGTAGTCGCGTCGAATCAAGTAATGATTCGCGGAAAGCTGGGAGCCTAGCGAATCGAGAGCCGTGCGGCGGACGGACATGGAACCCTTCGACAACTCCAAATCATCGGGCGTGAACGTCACCGAAGGAACAAGGCCCTTCAAATCTGCCGTACGTTTGGGCTTCCCGTTCAGAAGGTGCTTCTTCTTTCCGTCAGCCAGCTGAACGCCCAGAGCCAATTGGCGGCTTCCGTCGGTGACATCCGCCTGCAACCGGCTAAACGAAGCGCCCGCACGCACCAGTTGGGGTACCGTAGGATTCCTGAACGACGATTGAGCCGTTAGAAGCTGTACCCCTTCGATAACGTTCGTCTTGCCTGCAGCGTTCGGCCCGACGAACACCGTCAAAGGACCGATGTCGCTCAGGTCGAACGTTTCATAGCTTCTAAAGTCGCAAAACGAGATATGAGATATGCGAAGATCCACTGCGGACGCTTCTCACGCTTTACGAAATGCGAACTGGCATGACCAAGTAGAGGTAGTTCTCACCTTCGTCAGCCTTGAAGATACCGGGCTTGAGCGCGGACTGAACCTCCAGGTACACCTTATCGGTCGCGACCGACGACAAGCCGTCCAAAACGTACGCGTAGTTGAACGCGATCTCGACGTCTTCCCCCTCGCCTTCGCACGGAAGGGTTTCCTGAGCGGTACCCACATCCTGAGCCACGGCCGATAGCTGGGCGGTTTGAGACGCTATGTTGATATCGAACTTAACCGGAGAGCTCGTCTGCCCCAGAAGAGACGTGCGCTTCACGCCGGCCACCAAATGTCCAACCTCCATGCTCACGCGCGTGACGTACGAATCGGGGAGCAGTTGGCGATAGTTGGGGAAGTTTCCCTCAATGCGTCGGTTGATGAACACGGTGTCGTGATAGGTCACGACGATCTGGTTCTCGGCCAACGCAAGCTTGAGCGGATCGTCGGTACGCTGCATGGATGCAATCTCCTGCAAGAACGAACCCGAGATAACCGCTTGAAAATCCTCTGCTGCCGAATCGGGAAGGTCGGCTTCCGTTATAGCCAGGCGATACGAATCGGTGGCGACCATCTTGAGCAGCGTTCCTTCCAGCGTGATAAGCACGCCGGTCAGGATCGCGCGGCTTTCGTCCTTCGATACCACGCGAGCCACTCGCTTGACCATCGAGGCAAATTGCGAGAATGGAATAGAGATTTCCTGCTGAACGTCAACATGCGGAAAACCGGGGAAATCCTCGGCATCAAGCGTTTTGATCGAGAACGACGACGTATCGCAGGTGATAACTGCTGAATCGCTTTCAGCATGAACGTGTACGGCGGCGTCGGGAAGGTTCTTCACGATTTCAGAGAACAGTTTGCCGGGGAACACGGCTTTACCCTCTTCCTCCACTAAAGCCGGCACGGCATACTGGATGGAAAGCTCAAGATCGGTTGCCTGGAGCGTGAGCGTGTCGCCGTGCGCATCCAGATAAATGCCCGACAGAATAGGCAGCGTCGAGCGTGTCGCGATACCCTTCAAAACGACGGACAGGGCATTCTGCAATTCCGTTTGATTGATGCTGAATTTCAAGCCGCTCCCTTTCTCTTGCTCTCTATGGTTTCGGTTCAGTATCGCACAATCGAGTCGTTTTCACGTTTGCCACCACGATAAAAGCTCTGCCGAGCGCCCAAAGCGCATGTGAAGAAAAGGACTTGGAGCATGGCGGCGCACATGCATCTAAGAAGTCTGCTTGCAGGAAGTACGACAGCGCCGCGCGCATTCGAAAGAAATGGTCGCTTGGTATTGGAGAGACGCGATAAGAAAGATGCCCTGCAAACATAGATGCAACGTGCATGTTTCACGTGAAACATGCACCGAACGAAAAGCGTAGGCATAAGCTTTTCGTGGCACTTGCAAAATATCATGATCTTCGGGTTTTAGGTTTTTAAAGGGTCTTCTTTAAATATATATAAGGTTTTAATAGTTGTAATAATAAGGGCGGTGGAAAAGTGGATAACTGCTAAATTACCAGTTCAGCAGCTGAAAATAATACCTTTTCAGATGTTTAGATCCAGTACCCTCCATCAACATGAATTATTGCTTATATTATCTTTCCAGAGGGTTTCGGGGCTTTTCTTCAACTTGTCAGTCATATTTCAAACGTCTTTCCTCCGAACGTTCGTGCGCCCGTCGAATAGATCGGGCGCACGAATAAGGCTATATTTCCCTGATGATTTGTCGGAGCGTTTCGAGTTCTTCGCGCAGTTCCAGGTTCTCTTTCATTTTCGCCTCGATATTAGATACCGAATACATAACGGTTGAATGGTAGCGGTTAAACTGCTTTCCGATGTCGTTGTACGGTATGTCGACCATTTCGCGGCATAGGTACGTGGCGATCTGCCGTGCATAGGTGATATTGCGCGTTCTTTTCTTCCCTATGAGATCAGCATGGCTCACCTTGTAAAACGCTTCGACTTCCTTTTGGATATCCGCGATGGTCAGGCGTTTTGACGGGCCCCCTGAAAAATGGTTCTCAAGCAGCGCGCGAGCATCGTCAAGCTTCAGGTTCGGTTGGTTGAAAAACGTCATCTGGTAGATAACCTTCGTGACGGCGCTTTTCAATTCTCGGATGTTCGAGCTTGAGCTTTCCGCTATGTACATCTGAATGTCTTCAGGGATGTTGAAATCTTGAGATCCCTCTGCATCCCGGTATTCCTGAACGAAGCTTTTCACAATGCCCAGTTTCGTTTCGATCTCGGGAGGTTGGATATCGAACGTGCCGCCAGAATTGAAACGGCTTTTATAGCGCTCGTCGATATCGATGTTTTTAGGCGCGCGGTCTGCGGAGAGCACGACTTGCTTTCCCTGGCTGGTCAGCTTGTTGAAGATCTGGAATACGATGTCGAGCGTCTGCTTCTTTCCTTGCAGATACTGAACGTCGTCGATCAACAGCACGTCGGCTTCTTCGTAGCGCGTTTTGAAGTTCTTATAGCTGGACTTCTGCTTGTCGTGCGCGGCGCTCGCTTCGGTGTACTCCGATAAGAATTCAGCCGAATCCACGTAAATGGTGGACAGGTGAGGGATGTTCTCGCTAATGTAATTTTGGATCGCGCGCATGAGGTGCGTTTTCCCTAATCCTGATTTTCCATAGATGAACAGGGGATTCAAGTGCGCTTTACCCGGCATTTCCGCAACGGCGACTGCCATGGAATACGCCATGCGGTTGGAATCGCCGATAACGAAGTTCTCGAACGTGAGCGTGGATGTCGGGCCGTCTTGTCCGGCTTCCGCGTCCCCGTCGTCTTCGGTGGCGCTTTCCTCTATGGTTGGGGCAACGTCTTCCGCGCGCGGTTCTTCCGGGCGTATGGTGGGTGCTGGCTCCACCTCAGCTGCTGGTGGCGGCGTCGGCGCAGCAGGCCGTTCCTGGCGCGGAGCGCTGCTCGGCGTGGGCGTTTGCATCTCGTCGGCGGCGGTGATGTCCACTTCTATGATAACGGTGAACGAAACATGGAACAGGTCCTCAAGCGCCTGCTTGATAAACCCGGCGTAATGGCGCTCTATCCATGTTTTGATGAAGTCGTTGTCGGCCGTCAGCATGAGAAAACCCTCGCTCATCGCCTGGGGATGCAGGCGGGAGAAGAAGGCGCTGATCTGCGACGGGTCTATGTTGTTGTAGCTTTTGACCTGGTCGCATACTTCTTGCCAGGTTTCTTCGAGTTTTTGGCTGTTCATACGCTGCTTCCTTGGTGGGTCCGCCCCCGCCTGGGGAGCGACGATGGCGTGCTCCCGATGGCCGTCCGCTTCGTGTTCGATTGTATATAAAACGATAGGGTCAGGCAAAGGGTTACAGGGAAATGGCTACCTGGTATCCCAGATCCGTCAGAATGCGCTTCTGCCCCGCGGTTTTCTCTATCAGTCCGGCTTGCTCGAGCTTCGTCAGCGTTACATACGTGCTCGACTGGGGAACTCCAGTGATGCGCACCAGGTCGGTTACGCCGAGTGCCCCTTCGTTTAGGAATATAGGAAGGAAATCTCGCTCTCGTTGAGACAAGGGCGGCACCAGCGGCGTGACGGAGTGCTGCGGATAACCTGCTTGAGGCATAGGAGACACCGATGCCGCGGGGTACCCGTAAACGGGCGCTTGCATCGGATATCCTGTCGTACCGTACGGTTGCGCCTGATGGCTAGGGTAAACGGTTCCCGGTATAGGGTTCATTGGGACTACATGCTGAATGGGCTGCATGGGTTGAATAGTCTGCGCCGGCACCGTATAGCCTTGTGCTTGGGGCTGGTATGCCTGCTGCTGATAGAGGTTTTCCTGGTAAGGCTGCACGGCCTGAGCGCCCTGAGCCTGTGGCTGCCTTGCGGGTCCTTCCGCCACGGCGTCAAGCAGCTCCTGCACTGCCGACTCGCTCGGCTGTAGACTGATGGTGACGACGGAGCCGGTGCCCAGGTTGTCTTCTATGGTTATGGTCCCGTGGGAAAAATCCAGGTACTCTTTCACAATGGGAAGACCCGACCCTACGCCGCGAATGTAATGCTTCATGGATTCGACTGCCGAGGAGAATCCCGGAAGCTGCGCCTTGTCTTTCTGGAATATCCCCGGCCCCTGGTCGGCGAAGCGAATCGTGTTTCCGCCATCCAATATGGACACTGTTACCTCTGCGAATTGGGCATGGATGAAGTTTTCCGACACCTCCCGTATCACCGTGTACGGGATGGTTCCTCCGCTGAGCTTCGCTTGTTCGTAAATGCTCGATGCGAGGTTTTCGATGTAATCCGCTGTTGGCGCGGGATTGATCTCGGTGACACGCGGCGCGCTCTTGAGATCGTCGTACAAAGCTATGCGCGCGATCGAGTCGACGTGTGCATAGTCGTACAATGCCGAGTTTTCATCGGGCGTTTTACCTTGATGATCTGCTTTTTCAGTCTGGTTGTTCAATTCTGTTCCGTTTTTCAGATCCGAGATTCAGCATTTTTCAATGACTTTCAACGGCATTGTATACGTTTTCAACTTTAGAATCTATCCACCTGGGATATTCAATGTGTTTCATTGCGGATATTCTCGTTTTATAGAAAAGAAAATCGACTATCTACACGGCCTTTTCAGCGTTTTCCACTTTTTATTCAAAAATTGTGGAAAACTTTGAAGAAAAAAGGAACCGAGGGAAAACCCATAGTGAAAAACTCTTGGGAAATGTTGATAGAACCGTGTCCGGGCATGGTGAAAAAGCGTCTGCTTAACGTATCTTCGGGTATGGCTGAGAGGTTTTCCCGAAACAGTAGATTTGTCTCATTCATATCAAAGAACACCCTCTTCAAAAGCTAGAACTTCATAAAACACCAGTTCAGAAGGCTGGTTATTTGGTTGAAAACAACTAATGCCTGATGAGGGGCTTGTAAAAATAAGCAAATTCGCATCTTGACAAAACGGTGAAACTGGAGATTTCCACAATGATGCTCGAATGAAACAAGAGTTTTCAACATTTTCCACAATTTGGTTTCTCGTTTTTGGGGATAAGTTTGTTCGGTAGGACTCTTTTCACGTTTTTGAAGGCGATTCAACGCTGTTTTCGGCATGAGCATGGGGTTTGACATCGATGAGGGAAACGGGCGTTCTTGTTGGCGGGGTGTTGAAACGCGCATTCAGGAGTCTTTTCGACCGAGTCGGCGAGTAGCGAATACGCAGCGGCAGACCAGCGCATAGACATGAAACAGAGTTGGCTTGTTCTTGTGAGTTTTGCTTGACTACGCCGTAACCTGCGCTATACTTTCGAGGTTGCTCTAAAACCATGAAAGGGAATCAATATGAAGCGCACGTATCAACCTAACACTCGTAAGCGGGCTAAGTGCCACGGTTTCCGTGCTCGTATGTCGACGAAGGGCGGCCGCAAGGTGCTGGCTGCTCGCCGCGCAAAGGGCCGCAAGCGTCTCTGCGTGTAAAGAGAGTGAGATTGGAGACGATAAAGTCCCGCGAGGACATCTCCGATCTGTTCTCTTGCGGCAAGCGTTTGCATACGCCGTACCTTACGCTCATAGTGTTACCCACGAAGCAGCACGGCCTCAATGGTCGTGTTGCTTTTGTTGCGGGTAAAAAGCTAGGGAACGCCGTCTGGCGCAATAGCGCAAAACGGCGTATGCGCGCAGTCTGTCATGAGCTCGGAGGGCCTTGGAAGGGCTTCGATGTGATATTTCTCGCGAAGTCGGGTATTTGCAGGGGTTCTTATAGTAAAGTGCTAGCAGCATGCGACGAGACGTTGGAACGTGCGGGGATCCGATAAGGTCGATCGATATGAAGGCTTTTGTAAAGCGCTTGCCGTGTACCATTGCGGTGATGCTGATCACCTTCTATAGGGCCGCTATATCGCCCCTGTTTCCTTCTTGCTGTCGTTTTACGCCGACATGTTCCGAGTACGGACTCATAGCGTTTCAACGTTACGGGTTTTGGAAAGGCTTGAAGCTCACGTTCAAACGTGTGCTGCGCTGCCGTCCGGGAGGTCCGCACGGCTACGATCCGGTACCGTAGGATTGTAGAAGCGGCCTTCTTTGGTATAGAGGAAGGAACAATATACAATGTGGGACGTAATCAAGGACTGGGTGTTCAATATCATCCATTTCTTCTACGATTTTTGCGGCGACTGGGGACTCGCCATCATCGTCGTTACGGTGATTTTCCGTGTGCTCATCTCTCCTTTGATGCACAAGCAGACGAAATCTTCCTATCAGATGCAGAAGGTTCAGCCTCTGATGCAGGAAATCCAGCGTAAGTACGCCGATGATCCTCAGCGTCAGCAGGAGGAGATGCAGAAGCTGTACGCCGAGGCGAAGTTCAACCCGCTGGCCGGCTGCCTGCCCATGCTGCTTCAGATGCCTATCTTCATCGCGCTGTTCCAAGTGCTGAGCGAGATGGGTTCCCGTACGCAAGGCACCACGTATGAGTTCTACAACCTGGTTCCTAGCTTGGTTATGCGTCCTTCCGAGGCGTTTTCCATGGGTTTTGGAACATTCGTTCCTTATTTGATCCTGATGGTTGTGTTCGCTGCCGCCACGTTCTTGCCCATGATTCTCATGCAGATGGGCAACAAGGACAACCCGCAGCGCAAGCAGACTATGATCATGGCGGCCGTCATGAGCGTTTTCATGCTGTGGATCAGCTGGGGCTCTCCTGCCGGCGTGCTCTTGTTCTGGGGCGCTTCGTCTCTTATCGGTATTGCTCAACAGCAAATTTCCATGCGCATTATGAAGCGGCGTGATGCTGAAGCTGCCGAAACTATCGAGGTTAAGCCTATCGAGGTTGACGTTACCCGCAAGGTGAAGAAGCCGCGCCCGACCAAGAAGGACACCGTCAAGAAAAGGTAGCTCGGCGGTGTTTCACGTGAAACACTCCAGCTTTTCTATTTCGATAAAAGGAGTCTGTTATGGCTGAAGAGTTGGTTGAAAACGTTGAGGAGTGCATCGATCCCTCTGAGATTGATTCCACCGAGTTGACCGATGAGGAGCTCGATCGTATTGCTGATACTGCGATCGGGGCCTTGCAAGATATCCTCAAGTACTTCGATGTTGGAGAAGTTACTATCGATGAGTACGAGGGTGACGAGGGCGAACTAATTCTTGATATTACTGGTGACGATTTAGCTGTGCTTATCGGTCGTCACGGTAAGACGCTCGATGCTCTGCAGTTCTTGGTGTCGGCGATCACGGTGAGGACGATCGGCTTCCGTTATCCGGTCATCGTAGATGTCGAGGGCTACAAGGGTCGTCAGCGAGAGAAGCTTGAGTCGATCGCTCGTTCTTCGGCAAGCCGCGCTGCGAGCCAGCACCGCAGCGTCAAGCTTCGTCCGATGACTCCTTACGAACGCCGGATCGTTCACATTACGCTTCGTGACGACAAACGTGTCGAGACTGCTTCTGAGGGCGAGGGAAGCGCACGCCACGTGGTGATTCTTCCTCGATAGCGGTACGTTCCTTGTTTCGATCGAAAGCCCGTATCTTCGGATGCGGGCTTTTTCATGTTTGAAAGTTTCACGTGAAACATTCCTTTATACTACAGAGAACATCTTATAAAGGAGCATGCATGCACGAAGATCTACTGAAGCGACACCTCGAGCTTGTTATAGAGGCGAATAAAACAACGAACATCACTCGAATTTCAACATGGGACGAAGGCATGCTTCTGCATGTGCAGGATTCTCTCATAGGTCTGCCGGAGTTGAACGATGCTCCTGAAGGTTGGTATGTGGATATAGGGTCGGGTGCAGGGTACCCAGGGATACCGTTGGCAATAGAAAGCGGGAGAAAGACGCTCCTTACCGATTCTGTAGGCAAGAAAACCGCTATACTTGACGATATTATTACTCAACTTGGTCTTAGCTCGGTAGAAACCTACACGGGGCGAATAGAGGACCTCGCGCGAGAGCATCCGGGTGAATTCGCTGTGGTCACTGCTCGTGCATTATCTCGAGTTTCCGTGCTTATGGAGTTCGCTTCGCCTCTTCTACGAAGAGGCGGGCGCTTGATCTGCTATAAAGCTCGTATGGAAGATGATGAATTTGAGCATGCGTTATCGTTGCAGGAAACGCTAGGGATGACCCTTGTATCTGATCGAACGCTTGAATTGGAAGATCGGTGTCGTAGGATCATATGTTTCGAGAAAACGGCGAAGCCGAGGATAAAACTTCCCCGTAAAACAAGTTTTGCCCAAAAACGTCCTCTCTAAGGGTGTTTCACGTGAAACACAGGCAGAGCAGAGCGGTTTTAGAAATGCTCCGTTTAAAGGGGCTCGCTTTATATAAGATACAAACAAGGTATACTGTCGTTGCGGTTAAGAAAGGGGGTCCCTGTGGGACTATTCGATAGTCTTAAACGAGATAAAAAGCCAGCCGAGACTGTCAAGCGTGACGAAACCATACTTGTTGAGGATGATTTGTCGATCGATCATATAGAAGTGGTTGAGAGAGAGGTTCCCGCTAAAGTGGAGGAACCTGCTCCGCCGAAGCCTATCAAGTCGTTCAAGGATAAGGCTCCGGTAAAACATGTGGTTGGTCAAACCAAGGTTATGGCCATCATCAACCAGAAAGGCGGCGTTGGTAAATCTACGACGGCGATAAACCTTTCGGCTGCTTTAGGAGAGCTCGGCAAACAGGTTTTGCTCGTTGATTTAGACCCTCAAGGGAATTCTTCAAGCGGTTTAGGCATTGAGAAGAGTCAGGTTTCCAATTGTATTTACGATGTCCTACTTAACGATGTGCCTATCGAAAACGTGATTATTCCCGATGTGTGCGACGGCCTTGACGTTATCCCGGCTACCATTAACCTTGCTGGCGCTGAAGTCGAGCTTGTCTCCGAGATGGCAAGAGAGAACCGTTTAAAGGACTCCGTTGGAAGCCTGCGTGGAAAGTACGACTACGTTTTCATAGATTGTCCGCCTTCCCTCGGTCTTCTTACCGTGAACGCGTTGGTAGCTGCTGATAAGCTGCTTATTCCCATCCAATGCGAGTTCTATGCACTGGAAGGTGTGACAAAACTTCTTGATTCGATGAAACGTGTCAAAACTCGCCTTAATCCCACCCTGGATATCTTCGGCGTGCTTTTGACTATGTACGATGGACGTACTACGCTCTCGCGGCAAGTGGTAAGCGAGGTGCGCGGTTATTTTGGAAAAACCGTCTTTACGACATTGATCCCTCGTACCGTTAAGCTGTCTGAGGCACCAAGCTTCGGACAGCCTATTACGCAGTACGACCCGTCGGGAAAAGGTGCTCAGTCGTATGTGGAGCTTGCAAAGGAAGTGATTCAGCGTGGCTAAGTCGACGAAAAGTGGTTTGGGACGAGGTCTGAACTCGCTGCTGGGAGGTGCTTTCGAAGAGGCGGCTCCTATCGAGGCAGCCCCGAAGCGGGTGCTGGTGGAAAACGAGCAAGAGGAAGCACCTCGTCCTCCTCGCTCGGCACCGAGCGACCCGGTGCGTCCTCTTGACGATGCAAGCGTGAGAATCACCTCTTTTCCTGCTGAAGGCGAATCTATCGTCGAGGAAGGAAGCCAAGTAACCATTAAAAGTGTGGTTCAGCGTAATACGGACGAAGTTGCTATTGAGTCCATTAGCCCGAACCCCGATCAGCCTCGCACGAATTTCAAACGGGAGGAATTGGAAGAGCTTGCTGCTTCCATTGAGAAAGACGGGTTGTTGCAGCCTATCTTGGTACGACCGCTTGGTCAGCAAACGTATCAAATCATAGCTGGAGAGCGCCGTTGGCAAGCGTGTAAGCTTGCTGGTTTGAAGAAAGTTCCTATTCGAATCAAAGAAGCGGACGATGATCGATCTTTAGAGCTTGCGCTCGTTGAGAATATTCAGCGCTCCGACTTAAACCCTATCGAGGAGGCGTACGGGTATCGTCGCTTGATGGAGCGTTGTAACTTCACTCAGTCTGAAGTTGCGCAAGCTATGTCGAAGGGTCGTTCGACCGTTGCGAACGCGTTGAGGTTGCTTGAACTTCCTGAAGAAGCGCAGCAGCTTTTATTTGAGGAGAAGATTACAGCAGGCCATGCCCGTGCAATTCTATCCATTCCGACCAAAGAAGGCCGCCAAAAGCTCACCGATAAGATTATTGCGGATAAGTTGACGGTGCGGGAAGCTGAAGCAATCGCGCGCTTGATGTCGGGCAAGAAGAACGAATCTACTCAACCGAAAGCTCCGCTGCCCAAAACTTACAAAACCGTCGCTCGCGCTTTGAAAGATGCTCTGCATACGAACGTAAGGGTTAAATCGGTCAAAGGGAAGAATAAGATAGAGATCGAATTTAAAGACGAACAGGATCTTGAAAGATTGTTCGAGGAGCTTCTTTCTAAGACCTCGTAATGATTTAGACGAGTTTGTACTCCAGAAACACCAATATATGACGTCAGAAGGGCTTAGAAGAGCCCTTCTGACGTCATAGTGCTTTCAATAGGTTAATCTACCCCTGGTTTTACGATACGTGTTTTTCAACTGTCCGCACGCTCCGTCGATATCGGAGCCGCGAGAATCGCGCAAGGTAGCTTCGGTGCCATGCTTCTGAATTTCACGGAGCCAGGTTTCAATGGTTTCCCGATCGCTCGGTTGAAAAACGGAGCCAGGTACAGCATTGATGGGAATCAGGTTAACATGGCAGTGAAGACCGGAGCAGAACTCCCTCAGTTTGGAAAGCTCTGCGTTCGAGTCGTTCACGCCTTCTATCATGATGTATTCCAACGTCACGCGACGGTTGGTTTTTTCGCCATACGACTGCAGCGCCTGTTTGAGATTTTTAAGCTTGTAGCGATCGACTTTTGGCATAAGTAGATCGCGGGTTCCTTGTGCGGCGGAGTGGAGCGATACTGCAAGTGTGAACTGTTCGGGTTCTGCGGTGAACTTTTCTATACCGGGAAGTATGCCGCAGGTTGAAATGCTGATGTGGCGCGCACCGATCCCGACTGCCTTCGGATCGTTGAGTATGCGCAGTGCGGCAAGCGTATTGTCGTAGTTGAGGAACGGTTCGCCCTGGCCCATGCCGACAGCGTTTGTAACCCGCGTTCCCATATCCTTCTGGATTAAGAGTACTTGGTCCACTATTTCACCTGGAAGGAGGTTCCTGGTGAACCCTTCCCTTCCCGTCGCGCAAAAAGCGCACGCCATGCCGCACCCAGCTTGCGTAGAGAAGCATACCGTCAAACGATCTCCGCTTCTCGAGGGTATGGCAACCGTTTCGACGCACACGCCGTCTTCGTACGATATAAGGTACTTTCTAGTGCCGTCGCCCGATATTTTACCATCCAATACTGAAG
>ENA-OQNO01001608-OQNO01001608.1-human-gut-metagenome-genome-assembly--contig:-NODE-1608-length-14686-cov-5.050553_pt1 | contig 14686 bp, 10 predicted proteins | sample MGYA00242629_ERZ504880 | MGnify/ENA primary metagenome ERZ504880 (study PRJEB26092, sample SAMD00036377) | human gut metagenome | host: Homo sapiens | study: EMG produced TPA metagenomics assembly of... | reverse complement strand
AGATTGAAACCACACTGTCTGAATTGGAGTCAAAGATTGGCGACAAGGGTGTGACCAGTGTGACTTTCGACGAAAAGACAGGTGTATTGACTGTAGTTGACGGTACGGGTACAAAAACGTATACCATCAAGACTACTGCCCCCGATGTAGATGAAGTAACCATTACAGTAGATGGTAAAGACCTGAAAGTAAATGGTAAAGTTGTCGGTCAGGTAGGTGACACCGTAGAAGTAAAAGACGGTGAATTGATAATCAATGGTAAGGCTACCGGAATGAAAGTGGGTCAATATGCTATCTTGACCGATAATTCTAACGGTGTGGTAACTATTACTTTGCCGGATGCAAACGGAACGTTACAGACTATCAAGTTGCCTACAGCATTGGCTGCTATTACCGGAATTGAAATTATGAAAACTAGCGATTATACTCTGCCTTGGGGTAAAGCTACATCTGCTAATAGCAATTGGGCCGGTCCTAAAGGAGCAATTGCCAAAGATCAATTATTGGTAGGTACACCTAGCTCTTTAGTGGTTCGTGTTACTCCTGCTTCTTATGATTTGTCGGCAGCAGCTATTAAGTTGATTGCCAGCGATGGCGAAACAGAGGCTCCTGCAACTATTTCAGCTACTCCGTATGAAGGTATCATAACTAAGGCTGCTTCGGCTAATGGTCTATGGGTATTGGATATAGAACCTAATAGCACGGTTACTGCAAGTAATATTGCCAAAGCATTTCAATATAAAGGTAGTGATATAGCTTATGCTGTTCAGGTAGATGGTAACATTTTGACTAGTTATGACACAAAAGTGGCACCGACAGCAGCTGTGACTAACAAGGAGGTTAATGCATTGTATACAAATGGTGCATTGGTAGCTACCGCTAGTGGATTCTCTAATCCACCTGCTGTTGTAACAGTACCTTATGGAAAAGAGGTTACTTTCTCAGTGGATAATATGGAATCGGAAGAAATTACTCCTTCTACAACTCCTAAGACATATAAAATCAAAGAACAGACAGAAGTAGCTTATGATGCTTATCTGACTACTAGTACCCCTACTACATTGGCAAATAAGGGAATTACTATCAATGGTAAAACTATGACTATCTCTTCTACTGCCGCTGCAGCCGGAGCTAAGAATATTTCTTTGACAGTAAATTATGTGAAGTTTGACGGTACTACTGCGGCTACAGTTGATTTTACTGTAAACTTTGAAGGAACAGAAGTTGACCCTGAAACTCCGGTATCTGAAGTAACTTACAAAGCAATGGATACTCCGGGTAAGATTATTATCGATTTGGGTACTGCTCTGACCGGAATGTCAACTGCTGATGCTGCCAAAGTTGCTGCTGCTCGTATGAAATGGACAGTAGCTGATGATAAAGCTGCTAAATTTATCTATGCTTCTCCTACTGTGAAGTATTATAAAGATTTGAAGGCAGACGGTACAGATGGTAAAACAGAAGTAACTCCAACTGCAGAAAATATCAAGACTGTTAAGTATGCAGTAATTCAGAATGGTTCATATCAAACAACTGCCGAAGCAGGTTCTTATACTTTGAACTTGACATTGACAGATGTTGATGGTAATGAGTTTAAGAAAGTAGCTGCTCCTGTTAAGGTTACATTGCCTGCATTTGATGAACTTTTGTCTAAGAGTAAAGCATTTACAGACAATGTACTGACAGCTCTTCTGAGTGGCACCGGTTCTAATGTGAAGAAGTATAACATGACCAATGCTTATAATAAAGTTGCAGATGATTTCGATTGGGCAAATATTAAGTTTGAACCTCAAAAGGCAGCAGATGGCACTGCTTTGGCTACTTGTACAACTGGTGCAACTCCAACTCTTGAAGCCACAGGTGTTATTGCTGATAATAAGGTTAAACAGAATGTAACTGTTAAGGGTAATTACTTTATTGGTGGAACAGCAAATACAAAACTGAAAGTTGAAATACCTTCATTTGAAGTTAAGTTTGTATCACCGTTTGCCGACGCTGCATTCTTATTTTATAAAGAAAACGCTGTGGTAACTCCTATAGCTGTTACATTAGCAGATGATGGTAAGAATGCTAATACAGGTACATATACTATTGCAAAGAGAACAGGTGCAGGGACTAGTGCTAATAAGTATAACGGCTTGTCTTTGAAAGCAAGTAACTCTGAAAAAGAATTCAATAGTTCTATCGATTTGTTCGGAACGACAAGCGCTTCTTATACTTTTAAAGTTAAAGATGCCGGTAATGGTAAAGCCGCAATAGATGCTACTAATGGACTGAAGTTGGAAGATATGCCTATGGGTGTTGGTGTTTATGAAACTACTATTGAAGTAACCATCACAGACCTTAATGGTATTAAGACAGTAGTTAATATACCTATTAAAGTACAGTAAATTGTAGGTTTCAGTAAATAATAGTTTTACAGCTATTATCTAGCTTATAATTAAAGTAGGAGTGAACGACTATCGTTTTCTCCTACTTTCTTTTTATCCATCATTCCTCCTCCATTTCCTTGTCTTTTTCGGATAATACCTTTAATTTTACCGTCAAATTTTAAAATTCAATCAAATAATTTATGTTAGACACCCTTCTTTTAATCGGCGGTTTAGCCCTTATATTGCTGGGAGCAAACGGCCTGACTGACGGCTCGGCAGCCGTTGCCAAGCGTTTTCGTATTTCCGACCTCGTAATCGGTCTCACCATCGTGGCTTTCGGTACTTCCGCACCCGAGTTGGTAATCAGTGTACTTTCTGCTTTAAACGGAAGTGCAGAGATGGCTATCGGTAATGTGGTGGGTAGTAATACATTCAATGCTTTGATGATTATCGGTTGCACGGCGGTGGTACTACCCATCAAAGTTGGTGAGGGAACAATGAGCAAAGAAATACCGCTGGTGATTCTTTCTTCGCTGGTACTTTTCTTTTGTGCCAATGATGTGATGCTCGATCAAGGCAATGAAAATATAATCGGGCGGATTGACGGACTTATTCTGCTCGCTTTCTTTCTTATTTTCTTGCGATATACATTTGCCATTGCACGAAACGGAGGCGAAGAAGTGGGAGAAGAACAGAAGATTAAAGAGATGCCTGTATGGAAATCTGTTCTTTTTATAGTGGGCGGACTGGCAGGTCTCATCTTTGGCGGGCAACTCTTTGTTGAAGGAGCAAGCGGTATTGCCCGGTCGCTGGGTGTCAGCGAATCTGTTATAGGATTGACTTTGGTGGCAGGAGGTACTTCGTTGCCCGAGCTGGCCACATCTGTTACGGCTGCATTGAAGAAGAATCCGGGTATTGCCATCGGAAATGTGATAGGTAGCAATCTGTTTAATATATTCTTTGTGTTGGGATGTAGCGCAACTATTTCACCTTTGCCGATGGGTGGCATCAATAATCTTGACTTGACAGTGATGATTGCTTCCGCACTGCTGTTGTGGCTGGTGGGATGGTTCTTCAAAAAACGTACCATTACACGCCCTGAAGGGGTGTTGATGATGGTGTGTTATGTGGCTTATACGGCCTATCTTATTGCCCAACAATGAAAAAAGGTGTGAAAATCACCTCTTTTTAAATTAAAAACAGCTATCTTTACCGCCTGAATTTTTATAAAAATCGAACATGGCTATTACCATTAAGAAAGTCAGTACCCAAAAGGAACTAAAAACATTTATACGTTTTAATTACGAGTTATATAAGGATAATCCCTATTCCGTACCCGATTTGTACGATGATATGCTGAATACGTTCAGCCCGAAGAAGAATGCTGCTTTTGAGTTTTGCGAGGCTGTTTACTTTTTGGCCTATAAAGATGATAAAGTGGTGGGACGTATTGCCGGAATTATCAATCATCGTGCCAATGAAACATGGCAGAAAAAGGAAGTGCGTTTTGGATGGATTGATTTTCTGGATGATATAGAAATATCACGTGCACTGCTGGATGCTGTGTCTGAATGGGGAAAGTCGAAGGGCATGGATACTATTCAAGGACCTTTGGGCTTTACTGATTTTGACGCGGAAGGAATGTTGATTGAAGGCTTTGACCAGTTGAGCACAATGGCAACTATTTATAATTATCCTTATTACCCGCAACATATGGAAAAGTTGGGATTTGAGAAAGATGCCGACTGGGTGGAGTATAAGATATATGTGCCTGATGCTATTCCCGACAAGCATAAGCGTATCAGCGATTTGATTCAGCGTAAGTTTAATCTGAAGATTAAGAAATATACATCGGGTAAAAAGATTGCTGCCGAATACGGTCAGGCTATTTTTGAGCTGATGAATGAGGCATATGCGCCCCTTTATGGATTTTCGGCATTGTCACAAGGACAGATTGACCAGTATATCAAGATGTATCTGCCTATCGTGGATTTGCGTATGGTGACTCTGATTACGGATGCCGACGATAAACTCATTGCTGTGGGTATTTCAATGCCTTCTTTGTCTGAAGCATTGCAAAAGGCAAAAGGACGTTTGCTGCCTATGGGATGGTATCACTTGATGAAGGTGCTGTTTATGCATAAATATCCTCCCATGCTCGATTTACTGTTGGTGGCTGTGAAGCCTGAGTACCAAAACAAAGGGGTGAATGCTTTGTTATTCTCCGACCTGATTCCTGTGTATCAGCAATTGGGGTTCAAGTATGCCGAAAGTAATCCGGAACTGGAGCTGAACGGAAAGGTGCAGGCACAGTGGGAGTATTTCGAGACTGAACAGCATAAGCGCCGTCGTGCTTATAAGAAAAGCATCGTCTGACAATGTACTCGTGAAGAAACTGATTTTGTAACCGTTACTAAGATATGGAAGAAAACAACGAACTGATAAACAATTCCGCCGTAGAATATACCGACGATAACATCCGCCACCTCAGCGATATGGAGCATGTGCGTACCCGTCCCGGTATGTATATTGGAAAGTTGGGTGACGGAGCGCATGCAGAAGACGGTATTTATGTTCTTTTGAAGGAGGTACTCGATAACAGTATCGATGAGTTTAAAATGCAGGCGGGCAAGAAGATTGAAATTACAATAGAAGATAAACTTCGTGTCAGTGTGCGCGACTTTGGCCGTGGTATTCCTCAGGGAAAACTGATTGAGGCGGTGAGCGTGCTGAACACGGGTGGCAAATATGACAGCAAGGCTTTTAAAAAGAGTGTCGGGCTGAATGGTGTCGGTGTGAAGGCGGTCAATGCATTGAGTTCGCGCTTTGAAGTGCGAAGCTACCGCGAAGGGAAGGTGCGTATTGTTACTTTTGCCAAAGGAGATTTGCTGACAGACCGGACGGAAGATACTTCGGAAGAGAACGGTACTTATATCTTCTTTGAACCGGATAATACTTTATTTGAAAATTATAGTTTCCGCTCTGAATTTGTGGAAACGATGTTGCGCAATTATACTTACCTCAATACGGGATTGGCTATCATTTATAACGGACAGCGTATATTGTCGCGCAACGGGCTGGTGGATTTGTTGAATGATAATATGACGGCTACCGGTCTGTATCCCATCATCCATCTTAAAGATGAGGATATAGAGATTGCCTTTACGCACACCGGACAGTATGGCGAAGAGTATTATTCGTTTGTCAATGGGCAACATACCACTCAGGGGGGTACACATCAAAGTGCTTTTAAGGAGCATATTGCACGTACTATTAAAGAGTATTTCAATAAGAATATGGATTATGCGGACATCCGTAACGGATTGGTGGCAGCCATTGCCGTCAATGTGGAAGAACCGATGTTTGAAAGTCAGACAAAGATTAAGTTGGGATCTACCAATATGGCTCCCGGCGGTCCTACGGTGAATAAGTTCGTAGGCGATTTTGTGAAGACGGAAGTGGATAATTATCTGCACAAGCATATGGACGTGGCGGATGTGATGTTGCAAAAGATACAGGAATCCGAGAAAGAGCGTAAAGCGATAGCCGGTGTGACTAAACTGGCCCGTGAACGTGCCAAGAAAGCGAACCTTCATAACCGTAAGTTGCGCGACTGCCGTTTCCACCTCAATGATGCAAAGGGAGATAAGAAAGAGGAAAGCTGTATTTTTATCACCGAGGGTGATTCGGCAAGCGGTTCTATCACGAAAAGTCGTGATGTAAACACGCAGGCGGTGTTCAGTCTTCGCGGTAAGCCGTTGAATTCTTACGGGCTGACCAAGAAGGTGGTGTATGAGAATGAAGAGTTTAATTTGCTGCAAGCGGCTCTTAACATAGAAGAAGGCATAGAGGGACTGCGTTATAATAAAGTGATTGTGGCAACCGATGCCGATGTGGACGGCATGCATATACGTCTGTTGTTGATAACGTTTTTCCTGCAATTCTTCCCCGATTTGATAAAGAAAGGACATGTGTATATTCTGCAGACTCCTTTGTTCCGTGTGCGTAACCGTAAGAAGGGAGTGTACGAAACTGTCTATTGCTATTCGGAAGAGGAAAGGATTGCTGCTATCGAACGGTTGAGTCCCAATCCTGAAATTACTCGGTTTAAGGGACTCGGAGAGATTTCACCCGATGAATTCAAGCATTTTATCGGAAAAGATATGCGTTTGGAACAGGTAAGCCTTAGAAAGACCGATTTGGTGAAAGAACTGTTGGAATTCTATATGGGTAAGAATACCATGGAAAGACAAAACTTTATAATTGAAAACCTTGTTATAGAAGAAGATATAGCGTGAGATGAGAAGAGCAATATTTCCGGGAACATTCGATCCCTTCACCATCGGGCATTATTCGGTTGTAAAACGGGCATTGACCTTTATGGATGAGGTGATTATCGGTATTGGTATTAATGATAATAAAAAGACTTGGTTCCCGATGGATAAACGTCTGGAAATGATTCGCGGATTGTTTGCCGATGAACCTCGTATCAGGGTGGAGGCGTATGACTGTCTGACGGTGGATTTTGCCAAAGAACAGAATGCCGGGTTTATCGTGCGCGGCATTCGTACCGTGCATGATTTTGAGTACGAGGAAACCATTGCCGATATCAATCGGAAGCTGGCGGGAATAGAGACTATTTTATTGTTTACCGAGCCCGAACTGACTTCTATCAGTTCTACTATTGTGAGGGAATTATTGCAATTCGGTAAAGATGTGACTCCGTTTTTGCCTGAAGGAATGAAAATAGATTAATGATGAAATATACCAAGTATTTAGTTGCAGGCTTGATTGCCTGCATTTTTTCTTTCTGTGCTGTCCGGGCACAGGAAAGAAAGTCTTTAGTGGATTCCCCGGCCCGTAAACTGCAATTGGCGGAGTTTGCCATTGCCAATCTGTATGTCGACAAGGTGGATGAAGGCAAGATGGTGGAAGAAGCCATTATAAAGATGCTGGAACAGCTTGACCCGCATTCTGTTTATTCGGATGCGGAAGAGGTAAAAAAAATGAATGAGCCGTTGCAGGGCAATTTTGAAGGAATCGGTATTCAGTTTAATATGGCGGAAGATACTCTTTTCGTTATACAGCCTGTATCGGGAGGTCCTTCTGAGAAGGTTGGCATTCTGGCCGGTGACCGCATTGTAATGGTGGATGATACGATTATTGCCGGTGTGAAGATGAGCACGGAAGATATCATGCGCCGTTTGAAGGGGCCGAAGGGTTCGGAAGTGAATCTGAAAATTGTGCGCCGTGGAGTGGGGGAACTGCTTCCTTTTACGGTGAAAAGGGATAAAATTCCGGTTTACAGCCTCGATGCTTCTTATCTGTTGAAAGATAAAATCGGCTATATCCGCATCAATCGTTTTGGTGCTACCACGCATGAGGAGTTTAAGAAGGCATTGGCTGAACTGAAAAAACTAGGCATGAAAGATTTGGTGCTTGATTTGCAGGGTAACGGTGGAGGTTATCTGAATGCTGCCATCGATTTGGCAAATGAATTTTTGGAAAAACAAGAGTTGATTGTTTATACCGAAGGACGCCGGAACCCTCGTAGCGAGTTCTTTGCCAAGGGTACCGGAGATTTCCGGGATGGACGTCTGATTGTGCTGGTGGATGAGTTTTCGGCTTCTGCCAGTGAAATCGTGACCGGAGCTGTTCAGGACTGGGACAGAGGAGTAGTGGTTGGTCGCCGTACTTTCGGTAAGGGGCTGGTGCAGCGTCCCATCGACTTGCCCGATGGCTCTATGATTCGCTTGACGGTGGCTCGTTATTATACTCCGGCAGGGCGTTGTATTCAGAAGCCTTACGAAAGTATTGAAAAATATAATGAAGATTTGATAGACCGCTATAACCGAGGGGAAATGCTGAGTGCCGATAGTATTCATTTCCCTGATTCTCTTAAGTTTAAGACTCATAAATTAGAACGTACGGTATATGGTGGAGGTGGCATTATGCCGGATTATTTTGTGCCGATTGATACGACGCTCTATACTAAATATCATCGTCAGTTGCGTGATAAGGGGGTATTGATGAAAGTGCACTTCCGGCAGATAGATGCACATCGTGACGAATGGTTGTCTAAGTATAAGAAGTTTGATGATTTCCATAAGAAGTTCGAAGTTTCTCCGGATATGCTTCGGCAATTGGTAGCGACAGGAAAAGAGATGGGCGTGGAATATAATGAGGAAGAATATCAAAAAGCCCTGCCTTTGCTGAAATTGCAGATGAAGGCGTTGATAGCTCGTGATTTATGGGATATGAATGAATATTATCACGTTATTAATGATGCTAACGAAAGCATCAGGAAGGCTTTGGAACTGTTGGAACAACCGGATTTTGAAGGATTGTTGAAAAAGAAACAGTAGTCGGGCTGTATTAATATGGTAAGTTTGTCATTCTGAGATTCTTGTGGTGCGCAGAATGACAAACTTATAGAAGGGCATGGTTTGCCTGCCCGAAGACACAAAGTAAACTGTTTTCGGGCGAGCGAACCTCGCCCCTACAAGCTAAGCGACAGCATTATCCACGTTTTGACACATTTCTTTTCCGAATGGGGTAAACCACAGGAGGTTATAGAATTGCCGAGTGACCTTGATATAGTAAATGTTTTATAATGAAATGATTGTTTCTCAGGTTTTATTTCTTTTTGAATAATATCTTATTCAGCCAGCGGTTGATATAAATATTTGCAAAAGCGCATCCCACTCCGATGGCAGCTCCTGCCACTACATCGCTTGGATAATGTACTCCTTGGTTTATCCGGGCAAACCCTACTCCGCAAGCCCACACTGCCGAAGGAGCGATGACATACCATTTGGGATAAGTGATTGAAAGAGATGTTGCCAGGGAAAAGGCGGCAGCTGTGTGACCTGATGGGAATGACGGGCTGTCTGCATCCGGTGCTCCGTAAACATGAATCTTATCGGGGTACTTTACAAAAGGGCGGTCGCGTCCTATGATGTGCTTGGTTGCGTAGGTGATGCCTACTGCTTCAATCACGCTTGTACCGATATAAATGGCATCTTTCAGTAACGGCTGGTCTTTTTTTATCAATGCATAAATTCCCATGGCGGCGGGCACTCCTACAGGCAGGATAACGCCGCTTGCTGACAATCCACGGCTGAGGCCGTGTACATCCCATTTGTTGATGGTCTTCACCGTGTTGATGTCCCAGTTTTGCGCAGATAGTTGCATGCTGAGGCATAAGCTTAGAAGCAGAAAGATACTTTTTTTCATTGTATATTTTATAGTTTGCTGCCGCAAAGATAGGAAATTATGTTTTCTTCTCTTTGTTCCTAGGCTGATTAAAGAATAATTTCCATAATTCCTTGTATTATCGCTAGAATTCCTTTACTTTTGCATCGTGAATACACAGCTTTTAACGGAATTTTTAGTTCTAACAATTAAATAATTTAAATTCAATCATTTATGTGGTTAAGTAATTCATCTATTGGAAGGAAAGTGGTGATGAGTGTCACAGGTATCGCCCTTGTCCTGTTTCTGACGTTTCACATGGCGATGAACCTTGTTGCGCTCTTCTCGGAAGATGCTTACAACATGATTTGTGAATTCTTGGGAGCTAACTGGTACGCGTTGGTTGCAACTGCCGGACTGGCTGCTCTGTTTGTAATTCACATCATCTACGCTTTCTGGTTGACCATGCAGAACCGTGCAGCTCGCGGTAGCGAACGTTATGCAGTGAACGTTAAACCTAAGTCGGTAGAATGGGCATCTCAGAACATGCTTGTTCTGGGTATTGTCGTTATTGCCGGATTGGCTCTTCATTTTGCCAATTTCTGGTACAAAATGCAGTTTGCCGAAATTATCGGTGTTCATGATTTAGGCGCATTCGGTCCTACAGACGGTGCCGCTTACATTAAAGAAACATTTGGCAACCCCGTATTTACAGTGCTTTACCTTATTTGGTTAGCAGCTTTGTGGTTCCACCTGACTCACGGATTCTGGAGTGCTTTGCAGACTTTGGGCTGGAGCAATAAAATCTGGTTCGAGCGTTGGAAGACTATTGGTAACATCTACTCTACTTTGGTAGTTCTTGGTTTTGCAGCAGTAGTCGTTATCTACTTCGTGAAATCACTCGCTTGTGGTGCTTGCTAATCGTAAATTGTAAATGATAAAATTGTAAATGAATATGGCTACTATAGATTCTAAAATTCCTGAAGGCGCTTTAGCCGAGAAATGGACCAATTATAAAGCTCATCAAAAATTGGTAAACCCTGCCAACAAACGTCGTCTTGACATTATTGTGGTAGGTACCGGTTTGGCAGGTGCTTCGGCTGCTGCTTCACTGGGTGCTCTGGGTTTCAAGGTATTAAACTTCTGTATCCAGGACTCTCCTCGTCGTGCACACTCTATTGCTGCACAGGGAGGTATCAATGCTGCTAAGAATTATCAAAATGATGGTGACTCTGTTTACCGTCTTTTCTACGATACAATCAAAGGTGGTGACTACCGTGCACGCGAAGCTAACGTTTATCGTCTGGCAGAAGTGTCAAATGCTATCATCGACCAGTGCGTAGCTCAAGGTGTTCCTTTCGCTCGCGAATACGGTGGTTTGCTGGATAACCGTTCATTCGGTGGTGCTCAGGTATCACGTACATTCTATGCCCGCGGTCAAACCGGACAGCAGTTGTTGCTGGGTGCTTATTCTGCATTGAGCCGTGAAGTTCAGCGTGGTAACGTGAAGTTGTACACTCGTTATGAAATGTTGGACGTTGTGCTGATTAAGGATAACGAAGGTGTGGAACGCGCCCGTGGTATTATCGCCCGCAACCTGGTTACAGGTAAGATTGAACGTTTCGCTGCTCATGCGGTAGTTATCGGTACCGGTGGTTATGGTAATACTTACTTCTTGTCTACCAACGCTATGGCGTCAAATGGTTCGGCTGCTATGCAGGTTTACCGCAAAGGTGCTTACTTTGCCAATCCTTGCTTTGCACAGATCCACCCGACCTGTATTCCTGTACACGGTGACAAGCAGTCTAAACTGACTTTGATGTCCGAGTCATTGCGTAATGACGGACGTATCTGGGTTCCTAAAAAGCTGGAAGATGCCAAGGCATTGCAGGCAGGAACTAAGAAACCGACCGATATTCCTGATGCAGACCGCGACTTCTACTTGGAACGCCGTTATCCGGCATTCGGTAACCTGGTTCCCCGTGACGTTGCTTCACGTGCTGCGAAAGAACGTTGCGACGCCGGTTTCGGTGTGAACAACACAGGTCTGGCCGTATTCCTTGACTTTAAATACGCTATCGACCGTCTGGGTGAAGATGTAGTTCGTGCCCGTTACGGTAACTTGTTCGATATGTACGAAGAAATCACTGACGAAAATCCGTACAAGACTCCGATGATGATATTCCCGGCTATCCACTATACGATGGGTGGTATCTGGGTTGACTATGAACTGATGACTTCTATCAAGGGCTTGTATGCTATCGGTGAAGCTAACTTCTCTGACCACGGTGCAAACCGTTTGGGTGCATCTGCATTGATGCAGGGATTGGCTGACGGTTACTTCGTATTGCCTTATACTATCCAGAACTATTTGTCAGACCAGATTCAGGTTCCCCGTTTCTCAACAGACCTTCCCGAATTCGTGGCTGCTGAAAAGGCTGTAAACGATAAGATTCAGAGACTGATGAATATCAAGGGTCATCGTTCGGTAGACTCTATTCACAAGGAACTGGGTCACATCATGTGGGACTTCGTAGGTATGGGACGTACCAAGGAATCTTTGACTACTGCTCTGGCTAAACTGAAAGAAGTAAGAAAGACCTTCTGGAGCGACCTTCGCATTCCGGGTGAAGCTAATGAATTGAATGTGGAACTTGAAAAGGCAATCCGCCTGGCTGATTTCATCGAAATCGGTGAGCTGATGGCTTACGATGCATTGAACCGTGAGGAATCTTGTGGTGGTCACTTCCGTGAAGAACACCAGACTCCGGAAGGTGAAGCGCTTCGTCACGATGACAAGTTCTCGTATGTAGCTTGCTGGAAATACACAGGTGAAGGAAAAGAACCCGAATTGATCAAGGAAGATTTGAACTATCAGTTCGTTAAGGTTCAAACTCGTAACTATAAGTCTTAATTATTAATTGTATAGAAATCATGGATAAAAATATAAGTTTCACACTGAAAGTTTGGCGTCAGAAAGGTCCTAAGGACAAAGGACATTTTGATACCTTCCAAATGAAAGATATTCCGGGTGATACCTCATTCCTGGAAATGATGGATATCTTGAACGAGCAGCTTATCAATGAAGGTAAAGAACCTATCGTATTCGACCACGACTGCCGTGAAGGTATCTGCGGTATGTGCTCTATGTACATTAACGGACATCCTCACGGACCTGCTACAGGTGCTACTACCTGCCAGATTTATATGCGTCGTTTCAAAGACGGTGATACCATTACTGTTGAACCTTGGCGTTCTGCCGGTTTCCCGGTAATCCGCGACTTGATGGTAGACCGTAGCGCATACGACAAGATTATGCAGGCGGGTGGTTACGTGTCAATCAATACCGGTGGTATTCCTGACGCTAACGCAATTCCTATCGCGAAACCTATTGCCGATGAGGCTATGGATGCTGCTGCATGTATCGGTTGCGGTGCTTGTGTTGCTGCATGTAAGAATGGTTCTGCTATGTTGTTCGTTTCTGCAAAGGTCAGCCAGTTGGCACTGTTACCTCAGGGTAAAGTGGAAGCTGCACGCCGTGCGAAAGCTATGTTGAGCAAAATGGATGAATTGGGCTTTGGTAACTGTACAAACACTCGTGCTTGTGAAGCAGAATGTCCGAAGCTGGTTTCTATCAGCAATATTGCTCGTTTGAACCGTGAATTTATTGCTGCGAAGCTGAAAGACTAATTACGGTTAGTTTTACTTGATATTTGAGAGTGCCCTGCCTTTTGGCGGGGCATTTTTTATTGCAATATCTTCTGTATCTCGGCACTTTTTTCTTTTCGGAGATTCCGCGGAGAGTCTCCGAAGTACTTTTTACAGAAGTTGGAGAAATTGGAGAGTGATTCAAAACCGTGTCCGAAACAGATTTCGGAAATAGATAACCGGTCGTCCCTTAACTGATAAAGAATGCTTTCTTTTCGTTGTTCGGTCATCCATTCGTGAACGGGAACATGGAAAATTGCATCAAAAATACGACGAAAAGTGGTAAGGCTATAACCTCCCAGTTGGGCAAACTCTTCTACAGTCTTTACTTTTTTGTAGTTCTGAATGACGAAGTATTGGAATGAAGTGGTATATTGGGAAAGAGGGTGTATGAGGGATGCCAGCTCGTAATCAGTATAATAGTGTCCTAATATAAAAGCAAGTTCTTTGCGTTTTAGGGATAGGAGTTCACGGCAGATTTTGGGTTCTGATAAGTACGTATTGGTACATATCAGAAAGTATTCCAGTGCAGGGACGATTTTTAAGGGTGTATTGATCAGAGGTCCCGGGATGTCATTCATAATATGGTGGTAACGTTTATCACAAAACAGCTCCGGTTGATTGAAGCGGTAATAAATACATTCCGTATCTATCATTGCCAATATTTCAATTTTGGCGGTGATAGGTTGTAAAATGAATTCTCCCGTTTTGACAGTAGTTCCTGCATACTCTTCGCTATTTACCAATATTTCTCCTTTCAGGATGAAGAGCATAAAATTGAACTCACTTCTTATGACAGGGATATGGAATCCTTGCTTATGAAAGACGTGGAATACTGCGTTTTCCACTGATTTTGGACACATTTGACATTTGTCCGTGTTTCCACAAAAGACATCAGGCATTAAAGTGGGGGCTTTGGTTTGTGTACAGGCAAAAATAAAATAAATAATTTGATTTACAATGAATAAGGTGAAATAATGTTATTGTTTATGGTGGGGAGATGAGGTAGGGATAGGAATAAAAGTGCTCCGCAAATGAAAATCGATTCCGAGGAGGAGGCTATTTTCATTGCGGAGCGAAAGGAATGGGGGGTAAGGAGTGTGTCAAAACTAAACCGGCCTATCCAATTGTCAGCTGTAGGGGCAGGGTTTACCTGCCCGAATACACAAAGCAAACTGTTTTCGGGCGAGCGAACCTCGCCCCTACGAACTAAACGACAGCATTATCCACGTTTTGACACATCCAGCTCTATTTAGATCCTCAATGTATCATCCATACTTTGAAATCGATTAGAGCTTTATATAGCTTGAAAAGTCTTATTTTGTAAACTCTTACACATCGTCTTTATTGATTTTGTTATTGGTTTCATTCTCCCAAGTGTTAACTTTGGGTGTCAAATTAACCTCTTTGGC
>ENA-OQNO01001605-OQNO01001605.1-human-gut-metagenome-genome-assembly--contig:-NODE-1605-length-14696-cov-3.133297_pt1 | contig 14696 bp, 9 predicted proteins | sample MGYA00242629_ERZ504880 | MGnify/ENA primary metagenome ERZ504880 (study PRJEB26092, sample SAMD00036377) | human gut metagenome | host: Homo sapiens | study: EMG produced TPA metagenomics assembly of... | reverse complement strand
TACCCGTGAACTGATCAACGCCAACCGCCTCTCCTTGATGAAACCCACCTCCATCCTCATCAATACCGGACGCGGCCCGCTCATCAACGAACAAGATCTTGCCAATGCCCTGAATACCGGCATCATCTACGCTGCCGGACTGGATGTTCTTTCTGAAGAACCGCCCCGTGCCGACAATCCGTTACTCACCGCCCGGAATTGTTTCATCACCCCTCACATCGCATGGGCCAACTTTGAAGCCCGCCAAAGGCTGATACATATTCTTATCAGTAACTTAAAAGCATATATTGACGGAAAACCGGTAAATGTAATAAAATAAGCTACGAGCTACGGGCTACGAGTGGCTGCGCTATCATACCGAAAGGCACTCGTAACTCGTAGCTTTGTAACTTGTAGCCCGTAGCTTTACAACAACATGGGAAAATCAGAAATCAAAAGTTTATTCCGCAGCATTCCAGTCCTCCTGAGCATCGTATTGGCCCTTGTCACGATGATTGCTGCATTCTCCGGGAACTTCGACCCCGCCAATTCAAGGTACATGCCCGTACTGGGATTAGCATTGCCCGCACTATTGCTATGCAATCTGTTAGTCGCCATCTGTTGGGCATTCGCCCGCAGGCGCTGGGCATTCATTCCCCTTGCAGCATTAGTTTTCAACTATGGATATATCCTTGCCATCTTCCAGTTCAGCTTCACCAAGAAGATTCCCGAAGGGCACTACAGCAGCAATTATGCCGACGGATACCTGAAAATAGCCACCTACAACGTTGGCAATTTCGGAGGAGAGATTACAGGCTACTCCTGCAAGGAAATCGCCCGCTACATGAAAGAACAGGAAGTCGACGTCCTCTGCTTCCAGGAATGTGGCGACAACACATACTTCCCGATGGACAGCATCCGCAACGTATTTTCCCACTGGCGCTCCCCCTTGATCCATACCGAGGATTCTATCCGCGGAGTGCTTCCTATCGCCGTGTTCAGCCGCTACCCGCTCGTCAATCCCCAGTTCATTTCCTACCAGCAAAGCGCCAACTGTAGCATGCAGTGCGACATTGTCCTGGGACGCGACACCGTCCGTCTGCTCAACAACCACTTGCAGACCACCAGCGTCAGCCAGAAGCGCAGGAAGTGGGAACGCGAGCTGGCCACCGACGACACCCGCCGCGAAGTCCAGGCAGCCAAAGATGCCGCAGGCACCCTGCACGAAAACTTCATGAAGCGGGCCACGCAGACTTACGTCATCAGCCACTACGCCAAGACCAGCCCCTATCCCGTGCTGCTATGCGGCGACTTCAACTCAATACCTTCCTCCTACACCTACCATCATTTGAGGAAAACCCTCAAAGACGGATTCCGCACTGCCGGAAACGGATACATGTACACCTACCGCTATGCCAAACGCATGTTGCGTATTGACTACATCTTCCACTCCCCCAGCCTGAAGGGTATTGCATACTACTCTCCAGACCTGGATTTGTGCAGCGACCACAATCCAGTGATTATGGAGGTTGAAATACAATAAAGTAAAGAAAGCCAAAAACAATAAGGGCTGTCCCGGAAATCCCGGAACAGCCCTTGCCTTATCATATTCCGCCATTCAACGGAGGTTATCTGCACCCGATTAGTTGAACACGTAACGGATACCGACTTGCAGTTTCCAGCATTCGCTGTAGTTCTGATAGGTGTCGTAAGTCTTGGTAGGATATTCACCGTTCACCTTATACATGGAGAATACCGGAGTCAGGTCAGTGGCGCTCTTCACCCCTTCATACTTCAGGATTCGGTTGCTGTTGGAAACGGTGTTGGTCTTGGAGATACCCCATTTGGAGTTGATGAGGTTACCCACGTTCATGATGTCGAAACTCAACTGGAAGCAATGCTTAGTCTTGCCAATCTTGAATTCGAAGTCCTCCAGCAGACGGAAATCGAAACGGTGTACCCACGGAGCGCGAGCGGCATAAGCCTCAGCATACTGTCCTTTGTGATTCTTCAGGTACGAATCCTGCTCTACGAATTTCCAGAAAGCAACGCGGTCTTCCTCTGTCTTGAAGTTGATTTCACTATCATCCTTCGGAATATACATCAGGTCGTTGTTGATGCCGTCGCCGTTCATGTCGTTGGTGTAGCAAAAGCTGTAACCACCGGAAGAATAACCGGAATAGAACAGATTCAGGTGTGTGCCGCGAAGCAGGCCTTTGTGTCTGAAGGGAATGTAGTAGCCCACAGAAGCAATCACCTTGTCGGGAACCACATACTGTGAACGTTGTGCATCCACATAATTGGAACCGTCAATCGTGTTCAGTCCCTGCCAAGTAGAGATGGGGTCGCTGCCCGGAAGACCGGAAACTTCTTTGGACTCCGTGTGCGTATAGGCCAGCATCAGCATCAAGTCATCCACCGGCTGGGCATTCACCGTGATGTTTGCCGTATAGCCGTAGCCTTTGGATGTATTGTCGAGTACCACGGCATTCTTGCCATTGTAATGCACGAAGTCGCCTGCATATTTCACATTCTTGTCGGGGTTGTCATAAAGAGAATAAGAGTACACCATACGGTTATCCGCACCATTGAAACGTTGCATACCCGTATGCAGCAGTTCCGTAGTTGTCACGTCTTTTCCATCAGCGCCCTTGACGGTGGTCAGCTTATTGTACTTCCATTCGTCGGGGTTCTTGATATTGATGTTGTTGATGGTAACGGCATTCACATTCTTCGTGAACATGAACTCTCCCGTCACGGTCAAGGGGAAAGATACGGGTACCTGATAGTCCACCGCGATAGACGACTTCCACACCTGCGGCATCTTGAAGTCCTGAGCCACACCGGAAATCTTGCTTCCCGCCACGTGTTTCTCAATCGTGGTGGGGAGGTTGAACTTGTCGATTATCTGGTTCATGTCCGTAATCATGCCGCCTGCCAACTGGTCCAGACGGGAATCATGGCCCACCACCTTTCCATTGTCATATTGGGTCTTAAAGGTAACGGAGTTCTGTACCATAGAAGCATTGGTCGGCATATTGGTGAAGAAAACCAACGGCAGACGTCCGGTAAACACACCCGTACCTCCACGTACTTTCAGCGACTTGTCCTTGAACACGTCCCAAACGAAACCTATACGGGGAGAAATCTGCCATCTGGAATCCGGCCACTTGCCAGTGTCGATGTGCTGCCCGTCGAAGTCAAGCTCATAGATGGCATCGTTTCTCTGGAGGTCGTCGTTGTCGAACATCAAGTTGTCGAAACGGATACCGTAGGTCAGTTTCAGACTGTTGCCGAGGTTCCATTCATCCTGGGCATAGAAACCAAGCTGGTTGAAGGTAACCTGAGCATTGGGGTTGGCCACACCGTTGAAGCCATAAGTCAAAGCGAATGATTCGGGAGCTGCGCCACTCAGGAAATCTTCCAGACTGTTATAGCGGTAATATCCCGTACCGTTACGCATATAGGCGTTGTTGGCAAACTGGTGCTCATAGCTAAGACCTGCCGTCAGCTTGTGGTTACCGGTGAAGAAGGTGAAGTTATCGGTAATGTTCGTAATCTTGTTCTTCACACCGTTGTTGTAGGTGAACAACTCGTAACCGGCGCTCATGTACGGTTCCAGAATCTGGTTTCCATTCTCGTCCTTGCCTGCCATGATGTCGATGAAGGGGAAAGGAGAAGAATTGGTGCCGCGCATGTCCTCTATATTGGTGTAGGTGAACAGCAACTGATTGGAAATCTTATCGGTGAAGCGGCTGTTCAAATCTGCCGCCCAAGACTGCACCTTGTTGTCCATGGAATACATGCTGTTGGCAAACGCCATAGACTGTGTACCTACGCGGTAAGTATTGTTCAGGCGATATCCCGTATCGGAAGAGTTGCCGTTCGGGGCATTCCAAGCCGTATTCTTCGTATTGTTGTAGCGGAGGCTCAAGCGATGGCGGTCCGTGATGTTCCAGTCGATGCGGGCCAGAATCTTGGTGTTCTCCTCGTCAGCAGGAAAACTTGTGTAAGAGCCTGCGTCGTAGCCGTACTTGTCCTTCAGATGGTTGTACACCTTCTCCATATCCGACTTCAGCGTACGGGACACCATACCTTTTGCCTCTTCACCGTCCTCACGCGCGCGATACTTTATAACCTCTCCCGGAGTCTTCTCCTTTTCGTAGTTTACGAAGAAGAACAGTTTGTTCTTGATGATAGGACCGCCCAGCGTGAAGCCGTAGGTAGTCTTGGACTCGTCGGAACGTGCTCCCAGGTCCTCGCCGTTGATGCGGTTACCGCGCATGTCCTGGTTGCGGTAATAGGTATAGGCAGTACCTCTGAACGTGTTCGTACCACTCTTGGTAATGGCGTTGATGCCGCCGCCTATGAAGTTCGTCTGGCGCACGTCGAAGGGAGCCACCACTACCTGCACCTCTTCGATGGCATCCATGGAGATGGGGTTGCCGCCGCCGGGGAGGTTGGAACTAAGTCCGAAGTTATTGTTGAAGTTGGCACCGTCGATAGTGAAGTTCGTGGAACGTCCGTCACCGCCGGCAAAACTCATGCCGTTGGCATAGGGAGAAAGGCGGGCGATGTCGCTGATACTGCGGTTCACGGTAGGGAGCTGCGTTATCTGTGCAGAAGAGATGTTGGTAGTGGCACCCGTCTTTTCGGCGGTAAACTTGGTCTTGGCAGCCGTCACAATCACTTCGTTCAGCAGCTCGGAAGATTCGCTCATCTCTACGTTCAGGTTATACACCTCGCCCAGTTGGAGAGTGATGTCCTTATAAATAACTGTCTGATAGCCGATATAGGAAATCTCTACCCGATAGGGACCACCGGTGCGCATACCCTGGATGGAATAGCGTCCGTCGACATTGGTCACGGTTCCGTAGCGCGAACCGGAAGGCTGGTGCACCGCCTGGACAGTGGCACCAATAATGGGCTCATTACTTGCATCCGTCACCTTACCCGCCATAGAAGCTGTGGTGACCTGCGCATCTACACCCACGGTGGCCAGTAACAGCAGCACCGTCAGTATAATTCTTACTCTCTTTAACATAATGTCTTTTAAATTAGTTTCTTAAAACGTTATATTTCTTAAAACATTGGCAAAGATACGCAAAATTATATATAAAGGCATTACAACGCGATTACATTTTTTAAGGATTTATTCAATACAAGGCAGTACCACTGTGAAACGGCTTCCACGGCCTTCCTCGGACTGGAGTTCGATGCGTCCTCCCATCTTTTCGACAATGAGCACACAGATGGACAAGCCCAGCCCGACGCCTTGGGAAAACTCGCTGCGCTTGTAGAAACGCTCGAAAATCATCTTCTGCTCGCTGTGCGGAATGCCTATGCCGGTGTCTTCCACATAAAGATGTACCTCGCTCATGCCGGACGGACAGCAATACCCCAGCCGGATGCTGCCTCCTTTCGTAAACTTGTTGGCATTGTTCAGGAAGTTGGTGAGTACCTGTGTCAGTCGCATGGGGTCTACATTCACCTGCACATCTTCGGGAGGGAAATCCTTGAGGAACTGCAACGGCGGCCGGATAAGCAGGCTATGCGTCTGATAGACGTCATCGAGCAACCGGCACACGCTCTCCCGCTGAAAGGTGAACGAGAGGTTACCCGACTCGATGCGCGACAGTTCCAGCACATCGCCCACCAGCTTCAGCAGCAGTTTGGTATTGGTGTTGATAATGTCCACAAACTCCTGCCGCTCTTCGTTTGAAAACTCCGGCTCATTGGCCAGCATATCCGAGAAGCCGACAATGGCATTGAGCGGAGTGCGGATCTCGTGGCTCATGTTGTTGAGGAACGACTGTTTCAGTTCGGCCTGCTCCGCCAGCTCGCGGGATTCTATCAGCTCCTGCTCGTGGTCTTTCAGTTCCTGGATATTCTGCAGCAATCCGGCTATGATGGGTGCGTGTCCGGGGGTGTGGATGGTATTGTAGCTGAACTCCCACCACTGGAACTCACCGGTGAAGTTACAGCGATACTGCCCCTTGTGGTGCGTGCGTTCATGCCTTGCCGCTATGTTCTTGCGGAAGGCGGGTAAGTCGTCGGGATGGATGTAGGGAGTGATTTCATCGAGCAGAAGACGGCCGGGGCGATAATGAATAAGCTCGCAAAACTGCGAGTCGCAGGACACGGAATCTCCCTCCAGTCGCCAGGCGTAGGTAGAATTTCCTTCGATGGCCAGGCAGAGGGTCTCATGCTCGTAGAGGAGGTTTCGCAATGCCTCACGCTTGCGCCTGCGTTCGCGCAGCAGGCTGAAGGAGAGCAAGACTATCACCGTCAGCACGAAGACTGCGCCCAAGATGGAACCGATAAGTATAGGATAGCGGTAGCGCTCCGGAAAAGGGATATACATCACAGTGTACTCTGCCGGAATGCTCTCGAGCGGGATGCCATACTTCTGCAGCACATGCCAGTTCAGCACGTACTGCTTGGCGCATTCCGTCACCTGCTGCCGGGGCATCCGCCCTTCGAGGCGTTCCTTGATACCGGTCGCCATGTATCTTATCTGGCTTTCCAGTGGAGTGAAATATCCTCCCAGCAAGTAGTCGGCAAAGCCGAAGCCCTCGTTGATGGTCTGAAACGTGGGATTGTCGAAGAGCATGCCCACACGCTTGGTGGTATAGTCTCGCTTGGTGTAGAGCAGCAACGTATTGTCGCCGCGTCCCAGCCACATCAGATGGCGTATCGCTATGGAGTCGCTCGTCATGCGCACAATCTTCGTGGTGTCCAGCAACACGTCTATGTTCTGCCGTTTCAGTATAGGGCTGATAGTCTCCCTCTCGCGCACACGGTGATAGGAGGAACCGGCAAAGTAAGCACCCTCGGTAGAGGTCACGATGGCGAACCCCTGCCCACGACACTGCTCATTCAACGCATGCCATATCTTGCGGTCCAGAAACACTTGTCCGTTCATCAGGCAGATGCGCGACTTTCCCATGATACTCTCTATCATGCGTATGGTACGCAAGTAATCGGGCGTGTCGGCATAGCCCGTGATGTTGGGGTATTGCAGGAGCAGAGATATGTTGGGATAGTTCACACCGCTGAACACAACGGGTATTTCATGCGCCAACGGGTGTCTGCATGCCATCAGCGCATAGGCAGCCTGGTCGTCGAGCACGGCTATCAACTCGGCTCCCCAGGCAGAGAGGTCGTCCACGAAACCGGCCATACGGAGGTTTTCTGCCTCCTCCATGTAGCGGTCGCAGTCCAGATAGTATTCGCGTACATCGCAGTCCAAGCCGAGAAGGCTGAACTCTTTTTGCAACAGTTCCAGAGCCTTCGCAGCAGGCGGATAGCCCGGCTCGAAAGAGTGTATCAGCGCAATACGCCGTGTCTCCGCATGGGCAGGGTGTGCACACACGAGGCAGAGAGAAAGAATCAATATGTATCCGGCAACTGCCTTTATGTGCTTCATATCCGGAAGGTCCTTTTCGACTTGTACCAGCAAAGATACGAATGTTTTTTAAGAATAATGGACTATTTCTTCTGTTTCTGTAACAAAGAATACGTTTTCTTAAATCATTGACACATCCCAACTTATCTTTCAGAGGATTTACCGAATATCCCTAAAGAACCGATTCTTCGTCCAGTATTCCAAAGTGGAGGTCTATTTGTCCTTGACCTTCGGCAACACCGCATTCAGTACCATATATCCCAACATACCGGCAACAATCGTTCCCAGCAATACACCAAACTTCGCCTGGTTCAGCAGATCCGGATATTCTCCTGCAAAAGAAAGGTTGGCTATAAATAAAGATACCGTAAAACCAATCCCCCCCAACAAGGATACTCCGGCAACACTTCTCCAATTCATTCCCGGAGGCATTGAGGACAAACCACTCTTGACCGCCAGCCAGGTAAACAGAAAAATACCGATAAACTTGCCAAGAAGCAATCCTGCAGCCACCGCTATACTAACAGCTCCAACAACGCCACCGCCTCCACTGAACACCACACCGGCATTGGCAAAGGCAAAGAGCGGCAATATCACAAAGTTTACCGCACCATGCAAATTGTCTTCCAAGGATTGCAAAGGACTAATTACATGATCAGAAGCGCGCTCCACTTGTTTTAGAGTGGCAATCTGCTCATTGGTCAATATAATATTATCTGATTTGGTAACCGGAAAATCACCGATAATGTCGCGGATGCGTTTAATGTATTTCCCGGCATCCAAACGGGGACGGGCCGGTATTACAAAGGCCAGTATCACTCCGGAAATAGTGCTGTGAATGCCCGACTGAAGGAACAAATACCAAATAATTACCCCGATAAGCAGGAAGAATATCTTCTGTGTCATACCGAATTTCCCCATATAGTAAAGGAAGAAATAAAGGACAGCAGCTACAATAAGATATCCGTATGCCACTTCGGAACTATAGAAAATGGCAATAACCAGAATGCCGCCAATATCATCGACCACTGCAAATGCCGTCAGGAAAATTTTCAGGCTCAAAGGCACCCGTTTACCCAGCAGACTGAGTACACCCAATGAAAAAGCAATATCCGTAGCCATCGGTATAGCCATACCGCGCGTTTCCGGAGTACCCTGAACGACCATAAGTGAATAGACAATGACCGGCACCAGCATACCGCCACATGCCGCTACAAAGGGTAAAGAGGCCTTACGAAAGGAAGAAAGTTCACCCACCAGCAGTTCCCGCTTTATCTCCAACCCCACGGCCAGAAAGAAAACAGTCATCAGGCAGTCGTTTATAAACTCAATCATTTTCAATGGATGACCGCCATGGGAGAACAAGTTGAAGTCTCCGATGCGCAGATGCAGTTCCTGCAAAAGAAAGCCCTGATACAACGGAGCCATTGGTGAATTAGCAATAACGGCCGCCAAAATAGCCATCAAAAACAGCAAGATGCTCGCCGCTATATTCAGCGACGAGAAGTTTTTCACAGTACGTAAAATAATCATAAAGAAGTATATTTGATTTAAGATTTCATCCTTTTGACATCAATCCAGCTTCAAGACTGCCAGGAACGCTTTCTGAGGTACTTCCACATTACCAATCTGTTTCATACGCTTCTTACCTCTCTTCTGTTTCTCAAGCAATTTTCGTTTACGGCTCACGTCACCTCCATAACATTTGGCCGTTACGTCCTTACGCACAGCCTTAATCGTTTCCCGGGAAATAATCTTGGCACCGATAGCAGCCTGAATAGCGATATCGAACTGCTGTCTCGGAATCAGGTCTTTCAACTTCTCGCACATCCGGCGTCCCAATTCGTAGGCATTGTCAAAGTGTGTCAAGGTAGAAAGAGCATCCACCGGCTCACCGTTCAGCAAAATATCCAGCTTCACCAGTTTGGAAGGACGAAAACCGTTGGGATGATAGTCAAAAGAGGCATATCCCTTAGAGATACTCTTCAATTTATCATAGAAATCGATAACTATTTCGCCAAGAGGCATGTCATAGTATATTTCTACGCGGTTACCTGAAATATATTCCTGCTTCACCAGCTCGCCACGCTTGCCCAGACAAAGAGTCATGATAGGGCCGATGTAATCAGTGGTGGTAATCACCGAGGCACGGATATAGGGCTCCTCAATACGGTCTATCATAGTAGGGTCGGGCATGCTGCCGGGGTTATGCACCTCAGTCATATTTCCCTGCTTGTCATAGATATTGTAGGAAACGTTGGGCACGGTGGTGATAACGTTCATGTCAAATTCACGGTCAAGGCGTTCCTGCACAATCTCCATATGGAGCAGCCCAAGGAAACCGCAACGGAAACCAAAGCCCAAAGCTAATGAAGACTCAGGCTGGAAAGTCAGCGAAGCATCATTCAACTGCAACTTCTCCAAAGAAGAACGCAAGTCCTCGAAATCTTCTGCCTCGATGGGGTACACACCGGCAAAAACCATCGGCTTTACCTCCTCAAAACCGGCGATAGCCTCTTCGCAAGGACGGGCAATATGCGTAATCGTATCACCTACTTTCACTTCCTTAGAGGTTTTGATACCCGAGATGATATAGCCCACATCCCCCGTACGCAACTCCGGACGTGGCATCATTTCCATTTTGAGCACTCCGATTTCATCCGCATCATATTCCTTGCCTGTATTGAAGAATTTCACTTTATCCCCTTTACGAATCACACCGTTCACTATCTTGAAATATGCAATGATACCACGGAAAGAATTGAAGACAGAATCGAAAATCAACGCCTGCAACGGAGCTTCCTCGTCACCCTCCGGATGAGGGATACGCTCAATGACCGCAGCCAGAATCTCTTCCACTCCCATGCCTGTTTTGCCGGAAGCACGGATAATCTCATCACGCTTGCAGCCCAACAGTTCAACGATTTCGTCCTCCACTTCCTCGGGCATGGCGCTTGCCATGTCACATTTGTTGATGACGGGGATAATCTCCAAATCATGCTCAATCGCCATATAGAGGTTTGAAATGGTCTGCGCCTGCACTCCTTGCGAAGCATCTACAATAAGCAACGCTCCTTCACAAGCGGCGATGGAACGTGACACCTCGTACGAGAAGTCCACGTGTCCCGGAGTGTCTATCAAGTTCAGAATATACTTTTCACCTTTATAGGTATACTCCATTTGTATGGCATGGCTCTTGATGGTGATACCTCTTTCCTTCTCAAGGTCCATGTCATCCAGCATCTGTCCGTTAGTTACTTGTATAGTATTGGTAAATTCCAGCAGACGGTCTGCCAAGGTTGATTTACCGTGGTCGATATGGGCAATAATGCAAAAATTTCGTATATTCTTCATTGTCAATAACTATCTATTAATTGGGTGCGCAAAGATAATGAAAACAGAGCAAATAAAAAAAATGCGTTGATAACATATTCATGTACCAACGCATCTTTTTATAACATTCCAATCAATTCCTCGCTTAGTTCAGCTTTACAAACAATTCGCCTTCCACTTCAGAAGTAGAGACCTTGTCTTCTCTTAACAACCAGCCCAATCCCAGGAAGAAGTCCTTGTCGATCAGTTTAGTTGCTTTCTTGATTTGCTTGTGAGTCAAGCCATCTGTGCCATTCAGTGCAGTCCAAATCTGTCCTGCAACATTACCAGCTTTTTCTTTTAACATTTCTATTTGCTTTTAGTTAAACGTTATCCTCATCTCCAAAGATAGAGATGTCGGTGTTTTTATATCGCTGCAAAGATAGGTATATTTATGTTATACAACACGTTATTAGGCACTTTTTTTCTTACTAAGGGGTAAAAAAGTTCTTTTTTCTTACTTTGAGGACGTTTTTTCCAGGTATTCGGTCCAAATTTGGGCAGCTACCTCTACCATCCTGGCACACGGGCGTTTAGCATAATACTGCTCGGTACGGGCTTCCGGAACGGACGAACCTTCCGGTTTTCTCAACCCCAACAATTCAGCACATATCAAAGAGCCATTTCGTTTCTTGAATTCAGCAGCCAGCTCCTGCACCAACGCATAGTTTGCCGCCTTACCTTCACGGTCCTTGCCTTCCACAGCTCCTTTTTCCAATCCGGCCAATAGGAACATGCCGCATGCAGCACCGCATGTCTGCCTCATACGACCTATGCCACCACCAAAAGAGGCGGACATCCGGAAAGCCTGCTCTTCTGTAAAGCCATACATATCTGCAAAAGCTCCCACTACCGATTGCGAACAGTTATAGCCACTCTTGAAAAGCTCCACAGCTTTTTCTATTCTGTCTTTTGTTTCCATAATCATTCTGTAATTTCCAACAACATCGGGCAATGGTCCGAGTGGACAACGTCACCCAATATTCTCGCCTCCTTCAACATCGGACGCACCGGCTCACTCACCATGCAATAATCAATACGCCACCCTTTGTTCTTGGCACGTGAGTTAAAGCGATAGCTCCACCACGTGTATTCCTGCTTGTCGGGATGAAGCCAACGGAAGGAATCTATGAATCCCGCATTGAGAAAGCGCGTCATCCACTCCCGCTCTTCAGGCAAAAAGCCGCTGTTGGTGGCATTCCTGACAGGGTCATGAATATCTATTGCCTCATGGCAGATATTATAATCACCGCAAAGAATAAGGTTAGGACGCGTACGTTCCAACTCCAATACATACTCTTGGAATTTCTCCAACCAGACCATCTTGAAGGCCTGACGTTCATCACCGCTGGTACCGGAAGGATGATAAACACTCACAACGGACACATCGCCGAAGTCGGCACGGATAAAGCGCCCTTCGTTATCGTATTCTTCAATACCCATACCATATTCCACATGGTCCGGTTCTTGCTTGCTCAGAATAGCGACTCCGCTATACCCCTTCTTCTGTGCAGAATACAGGTAATGCTTATACCCCAAAGCATCCAGCGCCTCTGCCGGATACTGTTCCGGTTGCAGCTTTGTTTCCTGCAAACAAAGCACATCCGGCTGCTCTTGTGCCAGCCACTCGGGAAAACCTTTTGTCACGGCAGCCCGTAGCCCATTTACGTTATATGTAATAATCTTCATACTACTTATTTGATTTCTTAAAAATGAATTATTCAAGATGTCAACTCGGATACCAGCAGCATGATATTCAGCACAGTGACCACCGCAGCAATGGCATAAAGTACAAATGTACTCCATTTGCTGTTTACATACTGCCCCATCACTTTGCGCGAAGAAGTCAGTCCTACTTGCAGGAAAACCGTAAACGGCAGCTGGATGCTCAGTATCATCTGTGAAATCAGCAGTCCTTTGAACGGGTCTCCGATAAAGAAAATCAGCAGCAGTGCAATACCCAATGACAGAATCACACCCACCTGCGAGTGACTGTCTTTGATATGATAGGATTCTCCGAAGATACCGGCAAAGATAGAACCTGCCGCCATACCGCTGGTTATCGTGGAAGATATACCCGCCATCAGTAATGCCAATGCAAAAACCACGGCAGCACTGTTTCCCAGCAACGGCTCCAGCAAGGATTTGGCCTGCTGCAACTCTTCCACCTGAATACCGCTTTTAAAGAAAGTTGCCGCAGCCAGCAGTATCATGGCACTGTTGATGGCCCATCCCACAATCATAGAGAACAGCGTGTCGAACAATTCATATTTCAACACCTTACGGATGGATGCATCATCTTTCTTATTATATTCATGGCTCTGTATCACTTCCGAGTGCAGAAACAGATTATGCGGCATCACCACCGCACCGAGCACACTCATGATAATCAGCATGCTCCCATGCGGGAACGAAGGTGTCACCCACCCTTGTGCGGCCAGCGGCCAATCTATCTTCACCAGAAACAGCTCATAGATAAAGGAGAGCCCGATGACCGAAACAAAAGCAATGATGGAACGTTCTATCTTCTTGTAGGAATTAGTGAAAAGCATGACGACTACAAATACGGTAGTCAAGATAGAGCCCCATATGATGGGAATGTCAAACAGCATCTGCAAAGCGATGGCACCTCCCAATATCTCTGCCAGCGAAGTCGAGATGGAAGCCAGCACTGCTGTACCCAATATGGGACGCGACACCCAGGAAGGAGTATATTTGGTAGCGGCTTCGGACAAGCACAAGCCGGTTACAATGCCAAGATGCGCCACATTATGCTGCAATACAATCAGCATGATAGTGGATAAAGTCACGACCCACAGCAATGAATAGCCAAATTCAGACCCTGCCGCAAAATTAGATGCCCAGTTCCCCGGGTCAATAAAGCCCACAGTCACCAGCAGTCCGGGACCTATATATTTAAAAACGTCCAGACCGCCCAGATAGCGTTTGTGGTCTCTCCGTTTCAAGTCTTTAAAAATATTCTTCATTGTGTCTGTTCAATTAAGAGCGTAAAAATACTCAAATAATAACAAATACCTCCATGTTAGGTTCAAAAAAAGCCCCTGGCATCTTTCAATGTCAAGGGCTCTCATCCATTCTTTCAGGCAGTAGGCTCAATACCCCATCTCGTGCAATGCCTTGCACAATTGGTCGGGGCAGGAAGTGGAACGTCTTCCGCAGCGAATTCCTTCCAAACGGGCAATCACCGCATCTACCGGCATGCCTTTCACCAAACGTGAAAGTCCTTGCAGGTTTCCATTACATCCACCCCAAAATGCCACTTCTTTCACAATACCATCTTCCACATCCAGTTCGATGTTACTGCTACACGTACCTTGCGTCTTGTATGTATATGTCATTATTCTCCGCCTTCTTCCGGTTTCATGTTAGTATAAACCGTCTGTACATCATCAAACTCTTCGAGACGCTCTATCATCTTGTCGATGGTTTCGCGTTGCTCGGGAGTCACATCCTTCATATCGTTCGGGATATAGGTAAACTCACCGCCGACATCTTCAAAACCGCACTCTTCCAAATGTTTCTGGATAGCTGCATAGCTTTTCGGGTCACCATAAATAGTGATAGTACCTTCTTCTTCATCCTCTTCGTAGTCTTCCTCTACGTCATAGTCTATCAAGTCAAGAATGAGCTCCTCCATATCGATACCGTCTTTCTTCTTGAAAGTGAACACGCACTTGTGGTCAAACAAGAAAGCCAGTGAACCCATTGTTCCCAAGTTACCGCCGAACTTGTTGAACACGGAACGCACATCGGCTACTGTACGGGTAGTATTATCAGTCAGCGTATCCACAAAAACAGCTACACCGTGAGGACCGTATCCTTCATAAGTCATCCCCTTATAGTCGCTCTGGTCCTTACCCATCGCATTCTTGATAGCACGTTCAATATTATCCTTCGGCATGTTTTCACGCTTACA
>ENA-OQNO01001604-OQNO01001604.1-human-gut-metagenome-genome-assembly--contig:-NODE-1604-length-14719-cov-3.773575_pt1 | contig 14719 bp, 12 predicted proteins | sample MGYA00242629_ERZ504880 | MGnify/ENA primary metagenome ERZ504880 (study PRJEB26092, sample SAMD00036377) | human gut metagenome | host: Homo sapiens | study: EMG produced TPA metagenomics assembly of... | reverse complement strand
CAAGGTGCGCTATATGTTTCAGAAGATAATGTAACGTCTTGCGCAATGCAAGCGTTCATTGCTGGCTATTGCGAAATATCATTGATAAAATCAGTATCAGAGAGGAGAAACTATTTTGAACCAGGAATGGATTTGGCGTATACGAGAACATAATCATGGCTATTTGAAACGTATTTGGCGTCATTCTTGGGCGAGTAAGCTCGTTCCCAGATTAGCTGAGAAACGAAATTTGCCTCTCCGAACACCTCGTCACAGAGGATGCGCAAATTGCGGTCTTCGTTATCGTCAATCGAAATGAAAATGACGCCATCGTCGGTTAGGAGCTCTCGAGCCAGTCTCAACCTAGGGTACATCATCGAGCACCAGTCGCTATGGTAGCGGCCACTTGTGTCGGCGTTGGACTGGCCGGCGAGTCCCGCCTGCTCCTTATAGTTATCGACAGAGTTGCCGAAATTGTCCTTGTAGACAAAGTCGTGACCCGTGTTGTAGGGTGGGTCGATGTAGATCATCTTGACCTTGCCGTGGTAGCCGCGCTGTAGGAGCTTCAGCACCTCGAGATTGTCGCCTTCGATATAAATGTTGTCCGAGTCGAAGGACCCATCCTCTCCATCGCGGCTGCGGCTTTTCTCGATACGGGGACGCAAAGTAGCAGTGCTGGACATCTGCGACTGGCGGATGGCATCGGCCTTGCCGGGCCACGTGAACGCATAGCGCTCCAGGCCCTCGTCTACCTCGTCGCCAAGCTCCAGCCGCAGTTTGTCGAAGTCGATTCCGCTCTCGGAGAACACTTCGGGCATCAGCTCCTTGAGCTTATTCAGGCGGTCGTCAATAAGACTCTCCGATTCAAGAGTCATCTTTTCTATCTCGCTCATGAGGTCTCCTCCTAGGAAAGTTGAGATTTGATTAGTTGAACTATGTAGGGCATGGCGGCAATAAAAACGTCGGTGCCCTTGCCGGCAAGCCAGCTCAAGAGTTTGTCAAGCTTGCTGCCCCGTTTGCTTTTATCTTTTGTGTTGACATCGCCCATCATCCCTTTGAGCAGCGTCTTCTCGTCATCGGAAAGCGTTGTCTCTGGCAATTTGTCAATCTGTTCAAAGGTTGCCTCTAACGTGACCTGTACGTTGCTCGTGGCGGATGCCGTGAGGCTGACGCTAGCGCCCTGCGCTTCGGCGATTTTCAGCTTACGGAGCTCCTCATCACGGAAATGCTTCAGTTTGTCGATACGTAGTTGCGTCTGTTCATCGTTGAAATCATTGCGATTGGAAGACCCATAGGAATAGGAGGCTAGTCCGTCCGTGTAGGAGTCGTAGCCCCTCGCGTTTGCGTAGACGTAGTCGATTGAGTCGTATACGGCTTTGAGCTCGTCGTCTTTCACGCCCTCTTCAAGAGCTTGCTCCAGTCTCCTGATATGCTGCGTTATAGTTGCGCAGAATGCGGCACCGAACGCTTTGTCGTCTGAGTCTTCCCGCTTTAGGCGCAGCTTCTGGAGAATCATCCCTAGGTCGCTTTTCGAGTAGCGAAATGAGCTTGAGGAATTGATATATTTTAAAGCCTCGGGGTTAGTGTAGTCGAGGTCGAAGACCTGCATGATTTCACGGCAGAGCGCATCAACATCCTCATCTGCAGCATCACTCAAAAGGCGCGCCGCTCGCAAAATATACTCATCTAGAACGGCCATTGCAGATCTCCTTTATCTCATCGGCGACCGCCCTCAGGCGTCGCTCCTCTTCCTTCATTTCCATCCTCAGCTTCGCGGACTCGTTGAGCGTTATGTCCTTCGACCGCCGCTGCTCCTTCAGCCGCTTGACGGAGGCTCCCATCTCATCGTAGCGCGACGTGAGGGCGATCAGCTTTTCCCGGTCTCGAGCGGGGCATACGGGGTAGAACCCCAGGCCGCCAATCGCGCGGGACAGCGCTACGGTGCGCGACAGGTCGACCAGGTACTCCCAGAGGTCGCCCTGCGAGAGCCGCCCGAATGCCAGCGCGCCTAGGAAGTCCGCGTATTCTGAACGGCCAGGATCGAACGCGCCCGTCGACTCGACTCGGTCGACGACCGTCGCGCCCTGCTCGGCCTGGCTCCTCCGCGTGAGGGCGACCGATATGCACGCGCAGCCGCCCGCCTCGACCAGGAGCACCGTCGGGTTCGGGAAGCACTTGTGCACGAGCTCCGCCACCTCGGCCACCGCCATGGTCCCGGCTGTCATCTCGCAACGGAGGAAGACGACGCTCTGCACGTTACGCTCGTCGTCCTCGTACGGCGGGATGCGCGTCGTGGACTTCTGGACCGTGGCGAAGTGCTCGAGGCGCGCGACCTTGTCGAGCCTCTTCTGCTCGGTCTTGGTGAGCATGGCCTGCTTGACGAGCACCGTCTTGGGAATGCGGCGGCATCCCGCGAGCGCCGCTTCGGGCAGGCGCAGGATTCCGTTCCAGTCGATGCCGCTCATCGCAGCACCGCGAAACATACCAACGAGTAGTCGTTGAAGCCCATGACGGTGCCGCTGCCGACCTCTCCCAGGCTGAACAGGCTCTCGATGCCTTTGTCCTGCTGCGTTCCGGTGATGGCCGCAACGACATCGTCAAGTAGGTCGGTGTAGGCGTCCATCCTCGTCCCGTCGCGGGTCTCGCGGTTGAACTCGCGGCACAGCTCGGCGATGGGCTCGGGGTGCCCCGAGCAGACGGCGCGCATGATGTCGAGCGCCGGCTTGGGCTGCGTGTGCTTGGTCATGACCTCGCCGTCGCCCGAAACGTACACCACGTAGTACGGGAAGACGGGGTTCGTGTCCCTGGGGTCGTTTCCCTCGTCGTTCTGCTTGAGGCAGAAGACCACGCCTGGCTTCACGTCGCTGCGAAGCTCGTCGGGGATGGGGGCCACGGCGTGCAGTCCCGCCGGCGAGTTCTCCAACGCGCCGGGATGCTCCTTGGCGTAGCGCTGGAGCTCCACGCGGAAGTCGTCGAAGGCGAAATCCGTGATCGAGATGCCGCCCGAGATGTCCTCGAGGTCGAGAACCTCGCTTCTGAGCTGCTGGAGCTGCTGGCGGCGGTACTTGAGGTCGTTCATCTCGCCGTTGCCCTTGGCCTCCAGCACGTTCTCCTCGCCGGTTGCCGACGCGTCGAGCAGCGCCATGCGCCCCTTCACGCGGCCCTCCAGCTGGATGTACTCGTCGAGCGCGATGTCCGGCCAGAAGTTGACCAGCTGGATCTGCGCGTTCTTGGAGCCCAGGCGGTCGATGCGCCCGAAGCGCTGGATGATGCGCACGGGGTTCCAGTGGATGTCGTAGTTCACCAGGCAGTCGCAGTCCTGCAGGTTCTGGCCCTCGGAGATGCAGTCCGTCGCGAAGACGACGTCGATCTCGCCGAGCTCCCGCTGGCTCTCCGGCAGCTCCTTTGAGATAGGAGAGAACCTCGCGAGGATGTTCTCGAAGGTGGTCCTGGGGAGCTTCAGCGAGTAGGTCCGGTTGGAGCTGCCCGCAACCTCGGCGCACTCGATGCCGAGCTCGCGCTTCAGCCAGGGCGCCAGCTGCTCGAAAAGGTACGCCGTCGTGTCGGCGAACGCGCTGAACACCAGCACCTTGCGGTTGCCGGGGTTGTACGGGTCTCTGACCTTGCCCGCGATGAAGTCGCGCAGCTTCACGAGCTTGGCGTCGCGCTCGGGCGTCACCGCGTCGGCGTAGGCCAGCAGGGCCCGGAGCACCTGGATGTCGAAGTCGAGGTCCTGGCCCAAGCGCAGGGCGTCGACGTCTCGCAGGTCGACGCGAACCTTGCCGCCGGCCTCGAACTCCTCGGCATCGTCGTCGTCGAATCCGTCCTCGAGGCCCTCGGTGCCGTAGGCTACCCCCGACGCGTCGGCGTCGAGCCTCGCGCGCAGGTCGACGCAGCCGTCGAGGATGCGTCGCAGCGTGATGCGGAAGCTGTTCACGGAGGACTCCATGCGCTTGAGGACGTTGATTCGCATGAGGTTGGCCACCGCCGTCGTGCGGTGGACCTGGCTCTCGAAGTCCTTGCCCCACGTGTCCCCGTAGCGGTCCTCGTACTTGCGGCGCTGGTCGGCGCGCACGTACGAGAGCACCTGGTACTGGGCGAACGTGAGCTGGGCGATCATGTCGTTGAGCTCCGCGATCGGCGGCAGCTCGCCTTCCAGGTCGATGGGCGTCTGGAACGACAGGGGCGGCCGGCGCGCCGGGAAGGTCCCGCTCGCGGCGCCGTAGTACTTCGTGATGTGCTTGCGGCTGCGCGCGATGGTCAGAACGTCGAGCAGCTTGAAGTAGTCGGCGTTCACCGCGCTCGCGAAGCTCTCGGTCGTGCGCTCGGAGTCGGAGAGCTTGCTCCACTCGCTGAACCTCTGCTGGGCGACGCGCGTCACGTGGGTGATCGACGGGATGCCGTCGGTATCGGCGAGGTACGCGTCGTCGCCCTCGGTGATGAGCTCGATCTGGTTGCGGAGGTCGAGCAGGCGGTTGTTCACCGGGGTGGCCGAGAGCATGAGCACCTTCGTGCGCTGGCCCGACTTGATGACGTCCTCGATGAGGCGCGTGTAGCGGTCGGTCTTGTCCGCGTCGGTACTCTTGTTCCTGAAGTTGTGGCTCTCGTCGATGACGAGAAGGTCGAAGTGGCCCCACCGCAGGTGCTCGAGGTCAACCTCGCCGCTCATGCCGTGGTAGCGCGACAGGTCGGTGTGGTTGAGCACCGTGTAGCTGAAGCGGTCGTCCGCCAGCGGGTTGCGGTCATCGTTGTCCTGGGTCCACAGTGTCCAGTTGTCCCGCAGGCGCTTCGGGCACAGCACGAGGATGCGGTCGTTGCGCTCCTGGTAGTATTTCATGACAGCGAGCGCCTCGTAGGTCTTGCCCAGGCCCACCGAGTCGGCGATGATGCAGCCCTTGTACTTCTCCAGCTTTCGGATGGCGCCCACGACGGCGTCCTTCTGGAAGTCGTAGAGCTTGTTCCAGACCACGGACTCCTCGAACTTGAGACCGGGGCGGATGCCGTTGTCCTCGTCGTCCTCCATGAAATCGCGGAACAGGTGGTACAGGGTCAGGAAATAGATGAACTCGGGCGGGTTCTCGCGGTAGAGCGTCTCGACCTGGGCGGCCACCTGCGCGGTGACCTCCTCGACCATGGCGGGGTTGTCCCAGACCGACTCGAACATCATCTTGAGGCCGACGGCCTCGGTGGCGTTCTCGAAGTGGCTCACGCAGGTCACGGTTCCCGGGCGGCGCTCGTAGCCGAGCCCCTCCTGCGTGAAGTTCGCGGCGGCGCCCATGAAGGCATGGTCGTCGCCGGAGGGGTTCTCCACCACGTAGGTGCCGCCCGGCTGTATGGCGCCGGACATCTTGGCGGACTCGAAGACGCCCTTCTCGCGGATCCATTCGGAGCATTCGCGGGCGAGCGCGCGTTGGTTGAGGTTGTTGCGCAGGGTGAGCTCAAGCCCCGACCCGCCAACGCCAACCTCGCGTGCTCGACGGGCGACCTCGAACTCGCGCGGCTCCTTCGAGTCGGCCATGCGCTTGATGAAGGTGGGTTCGCTGAACAGAAAGCGCACCTCGTCGATCTTCGAGAGCTCTTCCTTGAGCTCCCCATAGGCGAACACAGTGAAATATGAACTGATTATCGATAGTTTTGCGCCATCGTCGATGGATTCGCCGAGGGCGTCCCCCAGGCGCTCAGCGCCGACGTTGTTTAGCGACTTCACGCCTCTATGCCCCCTTCTTCGCGAGCTCTTCGATCATGCACGTACGCACGAAGGCCGAGAAGCTCATGCCACGAAGGGCCGCCTCTTCCTTGGCCGCGTCGCGCAAGGCATCGGGGATGCGCAGGGTTACGGAGACTTGGTCGCCATCTACCAGGAAGCTTCTGATCTCGGTCTCGTCGGGATTGCTCTTGATGAGTTCCTTGTAGTTGTTAGGCATCTGCGCCCCCATCGCTCAAAATGCAATACAAATGCGTTTTGCAGCATTATAACGCGACGACATGACATCGGAGACGAGGGGACGGCGAAGTTCGGGTGCGTGCGAGCAAGCAGCAAAAGCGGCCCATGCTCAGAGTTGCAAGGCGGTCTTCGCCCAGCTTAACACCCCCGATCTTCGGGAAAACTGAAGTATGATCGACGATTCTAGACAATATCCGCTCTTCTCGAGGCCTTCCGACCAGCGAAGCTACGCTATCCTCTGCAAAAGATCCGGACCGGCTCCAAAGCTCCAATGGGGTCTGGAAATTGCCATTGCACGAAAAACTGCGAATCATCCCTTAACTCCATATAGCCGGTCTCCCTCCACAATCCCAGCGGCTCACTAGCGAGCGGCGATTCTCCGAATGCCCTGGAGGCTCGATGCCTCCTCGAGTATCCCTATGAGCTCGCCCGCTTGGTAGAACGCACCCCGCTTCGCATTGCCCATCTTCGAGAGAATGCCTCTCTTGCAAGCAGTTTCAACGAGGGAGCGCGCAGCGCGGTCGGTGATTTCGAGATGCTCTGCGACGTATGCGACGTTCACGACAGGTTGCTCCACTAGAAGCGCGGGCAAGTCATAGGAAGCCGACCCTGCGCGGTCCGTGTTGGCAGCGCTCCATGCGTCGAGAACGGCGTCCACGTCGAATGCGATACGCGAACCTATGACGACGGCGAGTTCCAGCGCATCGACAAGGCAGCAGATCATCGGCTCGATATCCCCCGCATGATAGGCATCGAGCGCTTCCATGTACCGCCCCACGTCGTGTAGCAGCCCCGCGGAAACGGGCAAGGTCGAATGCAGGAGGATCTCATCGTTCGCCAGCATGCGGTGCACGAGCGCACGACCCGTGCGGCCGTTGCCATCCGTGAACGGGTGAATGGTCTCGAACTGCGCGTGAAAGATCGCCGCCTTAGCCACGGGCGAGACGTCTTCGCGCCCCCCGAACGCAACAAGGTCGTCGAGGCATCCGGAGATACGCTTTTCATAGGGAGGCACGAAAGACGCCCCATGCGGGCTGTAGGGCGAGCCTCCGATCCACACCTGCTCGTCGCGTAGCCCCTGCCGCTCGGCGGTTCCCGCCATGAGCGCGTCATGAATGCTGCAGATCGAGCCGATATTCACGGGTCCGCTCTGCCCGACGGCCTCGCGCATGGCAACAACGTTACCCGCAATGAGCAAGGCGTTCGCAGGCGCCTTTTCCGTGAGCTCCGCGAGCGCCACGTTGCTCACACTCGACGTAAGCCGCTCGATCTGGGAACTCGACGAGGATTCGCTCCTCAAGAGGAGCGCTGGAAGATCCCAGTCACGCGCGCCCTGAGCCTCATCGAAGCGCGCCACCGCGACCTCAACCTCGGCGATTCGCCGTTCAAGTTCGGGAGACAGACTGACCGCCTGCCGGGCGATTGCCGCCGGGACCGCCGCTTCGTAGGTCGGCAGGATCTTGCGCCTGCGGCCCTTGGGTATGAGCGCAAGATCGTCGTAATCCCTGCTCCATGCGCACGTCTCGTAGGTAATGCTTGGCCACATGGTCCCTCCCAGCAGATTTAATGCCGATTCCTATTCTTTTACGGAAGTAAATATTAGTTCACTTCCGTTATCTTGGCAAATCGGAATCCGCACGTTGCAAAGCGCATGCCGCGAAAGCGATAACCATACGCCGATCCCGTGGAGATGTGCAGACATATGCCACAATCTATCGTATACGCAGGTCAGATATTTATTTCCTCTTCAGCAACGCTTCCGCCCACTTTGCCTCCACCCGCCAACACTACTGCAATACCGTGGTTTTATCTGCCTCGTTGAAAACATACCTGCATCATCTGGGGGCAATATGATGCAGATAATCGGCCCATGCCGCAACAAAGGCGACTGGATGCGACAATTCGACTATTCGAGTGTCCCTCAAGGGCTTCTGACTCCGAAGACGATGGAGCTGCTCTCGGCAGTCCACGAGCATAGGGGCAAGCAGGCCCTCTACCTCGCCGCTAAGCCGGACGCCCTGGAGGCGCTGACCAAAGTCGCGAGGGTCCAGTCCACCGAGGCGTCCAACCGTATCGCGACACCCTCGCCGCGAGTTCCGTGGGCTGGCATGAGAGCAGCAACTATGTTGGGCCGTTCGTACGCTCCATGCTGGGCGTAATCCTGGTGGCATACCGAGAATTCGAGGAACGCATACCCCTGGTGTCGGAAGCCAAGCTCACCAAGACCGAGCGCGAAGAGGCTGCGCTGCGCGACCCCTTTGGCAAGGTGACGAAGCGGCACAGCTCCCAAGCCTGTCCCGATATCAGCACTACCACCATCAAACGCGCGCTGGCGAACTTATTGGCGAATGGCAAGGCCGAAAAGACCGAAGCGTCCACGCTCCCTGCCAACCCCTAATTCTCCAAGTACGCCCTATCGAGCAGCGGCTTGACGCCGTCGAGCTCGTCCATGGTGCGGATGCTGCACTCCAGATCGCCCGTACCCCAATGGCCTTTTTCGCGAGCATCGACAACGATGCCGCCCAGCTCAACCGTATCGGGATTCAGATGCATGTGCAGAATCACGCGCGTTCTGTTTACTTCAACGCAAACAATGTTGCGAACTTTTTTGATGGCCAAGTACAACTTGAGCTCGTTTTCGGATACGTCGTCACCCCGGTCCGCCATGTAACGGCGAACCTCATCGACGATCTCGCGCAACTCGTCCGTCGTTCCGGCGTATTGCTGCGCAAAGGTTTTGTCGTTCGACCTCGACCTCGCAAAGCCTCCGTCGATCGCAGGGGAAGCCAGCGCAACGGTAGACGGCGAATTCAGATACTCGAACATCACCATGTCGCCGCCGTTCGCATAGCGGATCAAGCGGATATTGCGATTCATCTGCTTTATCGCATGCAAATCGTACCTGCCGAACGCGTTTGCAATGCAATAAACGGCGGGCGAACTCCAATCTATAGCGTCGGCGGCTTGCCTGCCGAGCTTTTCGATTACAAGCAGCTTGAAGTCCGCACGATGATCGATAAGCCAATCGAGATAGAATAACCCTTGGTTGATGACATTTTCATTGACGTCACGTTTGTATTCGAATATTACCGGGCAATTGTTCTCATCGATCCCAAGGCTATCGATGCGTCCGCCTTGGACATCGGCACCATCTACAAGCGAAACAGCATACTCGCTTGCCAGAAACCGCACCCCGAAGAAGGTTTCCATATTCTGCTCGATGAGCCGTTGTATCTCGCGCTCCAACCGCACAGCCTGCAGCACAATAGGCTCGACCTCGGGCTTCAATCGAAAAAGAGTGATGTCGCTCATCATACGTCCTTAATCACGGCAGTGGCGCAAAAGGGTTCCACGCGTATTGAAGCACTAATCCCTCGGAGATAATGCACAAACCCGTTGGCAGGCCCATAAAGCAGGCTCATGACCTAGGCCTTTTTAACCAAACACACCAGCACCTTCGCCACGATGACCACTGGAGCAAACAGCAGCGTGAGAAAAGCGCCGAAGCATCCGGGCCTTTTCATAGCCTTCCCCTTCCGACAAACCGTTTCCTGCACAACCCAGGATAGCGCAATCTCTGCTCCCGCCATGTACCGAGCATCGGACAACAGACGCTCCTGCGCTCGCCCCAGCCTCCCTCGCCCAACCTTAAAAAGGCCTGAAATCCCATATACCGTGGTATAAAGAGCCCGAACAGCAAAGGACCCCTTGGAGGAATCGGCCTTCCGGACAGCACGGCATCGCCCGTGAAACAACCGGAAACGCAACAACGGCGCCGCATCTCCAACCAGAAGAAAGAGGCCCAGCGATGAAAACTCGCACGAAGATCTTATTGATAGCGGCGCTTGCCCTGATCGGCGTCGCCGCAGCGGCAACATTCATGCTCCTGAAATCGCTCACCCCCAACCAGGAAGAGCGTATAGCCTACGATAAGGACAAGCAGGTCGCGCTCATCGACTCGCAGCTTGCCGGAATGGATCTCGAAAAGATCCGCGCGAAAAAAGACCTGATCATGGAGAAGCCCATCGAAGACCTGCATGCGGCAATCTCGAAGGGCGAACTAACCTACGAAGAGCTGACGGCGTTTTACCTGGACCGCATCAAAACGTACGACGCCGGCGAAAAGGGGCTCAACGCAGTGGCGGCAATCAACCCGAAAGCCATAGAGGAAGCCCGCGCCCTCGACGCGAGTCCCACAGCCCCGACGGGCATGAGGGGAATCCCCGTCCTCGTCAAAGACAACATCAACACGAACACCATGCCGACCAGCGGCGGCACCTACGCGCTCAAGGACTTCACGCCAAGCGACAACGCCGAAATGGTAACCGCCCTCGTCAATAGCGGCGCCATCATTTTGGGCAAGTCGAACCTGTCGGAGCTTGCGAACTTCATGGACACGAGGATGCCAAGCGGCTACAGCTCCAAGGCCGGCCAAACCCACAACCCCTTCAATCCCCTCGAGCTCTCGCCGGAAGGCTCCAGTTCCGGAAGCGGCGCAGCCGTTGCCGCGAACCTCTCCGCAGTGGCGATCGGAACGGAAACCACAGGCTCGATCATCGCCCCGTCGGCGATCCATTCGATCGTCGGGTTCAAGCCCACGAAAGACGCCATCTCCGCCGCGGGCGTGATTCCGCTGTCATCCACTATGGACACCGTAGGGCCCATGACGAAAAACGTGAAGGACGCAGCCGCTCTCTACAACGCATCCATATCGGATACGTCGAAGGCCGTCAACGAAAACCTCGACGCCGACTTTCTTAAAGGAAAGAGAATCGGCATTGTCGGCAAAGATCCCGATCAGGCCCTTGCCAACAAGATAAAGGCCTGCGGCGCCGAAGCGGTAGCGGTCGAGCTTCCGGAAGAAGGAATCGACAACGAGCACATCATCAACCAGGACTTCAAAAACGACCTCAATCGGTATCTGCAAACCTACAATGCGCCGGTAAAAAGCCTCGCGGAGCTGATCGCCTTCAACAAAGAAGACGCGAGCAGGCGAGCAAAATACGGCCAGGACCTCCTTGAAGAGGCAAACGAGGTGAACGAATTCGACAAAGCGAAGGTCGAAGCGATGGTCAAAAAGGCACAGAGCCGAATCGACGACCTGCTTCGCGACAACAGGCTCGACGCACTTGTCTTCTACGACAACGAAGGCGTCCTTCTGCCCGCCACAGCAGGATACCCCGAACTGACGGTGCCGGCTGGCGTTTCGGACGAGGGAGCGCCAAAGGGAGCTACATTCATCGCAAGGCAGAACGAGGACGAGAAGCTGCTCAACATCGCCTACAACTTCGAGCAGAAAACCGCCGGGCGCGCGATCCCCCAGAACTACCTGAAGTAGGATCGCCCGCCGTCAATGAGCGGCGGGCTACGTCGTTGATGGGCTCCCTCGAACAATCGAGCAGCCCCTTCGAATACGCTCAAGCCAAATCAAACGCAAGTGGCTATCGTGCCAGCAAAACGCCTAGAAAACTAAACTTCCCGACGATTTCGCAACGGGCAGTCGCTTCAATTCCTATGGGTTTCCAGGCAACAAATCGCGCACCCGCCAGCATCACTGCAACAAACGCAAGCTACCCGCAAAGCTTCGAAACGGTCGCGCGCCCCAGCCCTCTCTTGGTTGCCATATCGTCATTTGCGCGATAGAATGCACATTCTCGTCGCAAACACCAACTGCAAAATAGAAACACTCGCGTTCCGTCCAGCGCTACGCTTGGGCGGAACGTCGCGTTTGCGCGGGCAGAACACCACGAAAGCCGACACGACCCGGAAGAATCGACTATGCAACGCGACAAAATCAAACCTATCCTGTTCAGCATCATTAAGCACTCCGACAAAGAAGAGCTCAAGAAGCAGCTGCCCAAAGACATCGTTTCGGGCATCATGGTGGCAGTAGTGGCCCTGCCCCTCTCCATCGCCCTCGCCATTGCCTCCGGCGTCAGCCCCGAAAAGGGGCTCTATACGGCCATCGTCGCCGGGTTCCTTATCGCTTTCTTAGGCGGAAGCCGCGTGCAGATCTCCGGTCCCACCGCGGCGTTCGCCACCATCGTAGCCGGCATCGTGGCCGCCGACGGCATAGACGGCCTGATCGCCGCCACCATCATCGCTGGCGTCCTGCTTATGCTCATGGGATTCTTCAAGCTCGGCGCCATCATCCGCTTCGTGCCCTACACCATCACCACGGGCTTCACCGCGGGCATCGCGGCAACGCTCGTCATCGGACAGGCGAAGGACTTCCTAGGGCTCACCTTTCCCGCAGGCGCGCCCACGGTTGAGACCATGGACAAGCTGCAGGCCGTAACCCAAAGCATCGCCACGGTCAACTGGCAAGCGTTCGCAGTGGGCGTCGTGTGCCTTGCAATCCTTTTCGCCTGGCCCAAGGTAAGCGAAAGGATCCCCGGCTCCCTGGTGGCGCTGATCGCCGGAGTGGCCATGGTGAACGGCCTCGGAATGAACGTGAACACCATCGGGGACCTTTACACCATCAACAGCGGACTGCCCGCCTTCCACGTTCCGCAACTCAACCTGGACATATTCCGCGAGCAGATGATGAACGGCGTCACCATCGCCATTTTGGCCGCCATAGAATCATTGCTGTCCTGCGTGGTCGCCGACAGCATGATCAGCTCCCACCATCGCAGCAACATGGAGCTCGTAGCCCAGGGCGCGGGCAACGTCGCATCGGTGCTGTTCGGCGGCATCCCCGCAACGGGAGCCATCGCCCGCACGGCCGCGAACGTCAAAAACGGCGGGCGCACCCCCGTCGCCGGCATGACCCATGCGCTGGTGCTGCTCATCGTCCTGGCGTTCTTCATGCCCTACGCCGCCTTCATCCCCATGCCCACCATCGCGGCCATCCTGCTGCACGTCGCATACAACATGTCCGGCTGGCGCAACTTCGCGCATCTGTGCAAAACCACGTCGAAGGGCGCCGTCGCCACGCTGCTTCTAACCTTCACGCTGACCATCGTGTTCGACCTGGTGGTAGCCATCGGCGTGGGCATGCTGATCACCGTGGTCCTGTTCATGAAGATGGTCAGCAAGGAAACCGAGGTCCGCGGCTGGAAGTACTACTGCGACGAGGACTCCGAGGTCACCCACCTTCGCGAACTGCCCAAAAGCGTGCGCGTGTACGAGATCAACGGCCCCATGTTCTTCGGCATGACCGACCGCATCACGGACATTTCGGTAAAATCGTTCACGAAGTACCTGATCATCCGCATGCGTGGCGTTCCCTCACTCGACTCCACGGGCATGAACGCACTGGAGAACCTGTACGACTACTGCCGCGAAAACGGCGTGAGCCTCATCTTCTCGCATGCCAACGAGCAGCCCATGAAGACCATGCGACGCGCAGGCTTCGTGGATTTGGTCGGCGAAGATCATTTCCGCGGCAACATCGACGACGCCATAGCCTACGCGCACCAGCTGCTCGATGAGGAGAACCGTGCCGCTCACAAGCACGCACGGTAGCGCAAGCGCACCGCCAAGCCAAGCCTCAACGTTGCCCGAGCGCCACGCGCGCAAGCTCCAACATGCGCGTGGCCCAAAAGCCTAGCCGCCGCTGCCACCGCGCGCAACAACTCGTTGCTTTACGCCTTCGCACCTCGCATGGTTCAATGTCCTTGCGGCGCATCGCCGCTCCCGGCCCGCCTGAAAGGACGCCCCATGACCATCGCAGACACCCTCGTTGCCATGCGCAAAGAGCGCAACCTCACGCAGCAAGACGTCGCCCGCAAGCTTTTCGTAACGCGCCAAGCGGTATCTCGCTGGGAAAACGGCGAAACCACGCCCGGCATCGACATGTGCAAGCTGATCTCGGCCACCTTCGACCTCCCCGTCACCCACTTGCTCGAGATGCCGGACGGAGACTACTGCCAGAGTTGCGGCATGCCTTTCTACCAGCCGAAAGACCACGGCAGCGAAGCCGACGGGGCTCTTTCCGCCGACTACTGCTCATGGTGCTATCGCGACGGCGCATTCGTCGAAGACGAGTCGCTTGAGGAGCTTATCGAGCGTTGCGCCCCGTACATGGCCGAATCCTGCCACGTTTCACGCGACGAGGCCGTCTCGTTCATGGGCGCGCTGCTCCCCCACCTCAAGCGCTGGAAATAGCAACCGGAAACACCCGAACCACATGCAAGGAGAATGCACTGGACTCGCCTTGCATGTGGCGCGCTCCGAACGCGCCACATGCATGCTCCCACGCCCCCTCAGGCTTCCTCGTGATAGAATTCGTCGAGGAAAATCAACCCCGCAGCGCGCACGCAGCGCCGCGGGCGTTTCAAACCCACGAAGACGGGAGCATCATGATCAAGGAACTGGTAAAGGACGAGGCCATCCTCTCGCAACCCTGCGCTGCAGCCACCGCCGAAGACGCGTCGGTTGCGCAGGATCTGATCGACACGCTGACCTCGCTCGAAGGCGCCGCATGCTTGGCGGCCAATCAAATTGGAGCCACCACCTGCGTCGTCGCCTATCTTGACGACAACGACCAGCCGCACGTCATGTACAACCCCAAGCTGCTGCAGGCGCTCGGCGCGTTCAAGACCGTCGAAGGCTGCCTTTCTCTGGAAGCCGATTCCAAGGTAACGCGCTACGACCGCGTCAAAATCGCCTACGAAGAGCTGGTCGAGGGCGCGCTCGTTCCTCGCAAGAAGGACTTCAATGGTTGGACGGCCCAGATCATCCAGCACACGATCGACCACTGCAAGGGCAAGCTGGTCTAGTTCGCACGGCCAGAGCAGCAAGGACGCATCATGGCAAAACCATCCCGCAACCCCGAACGGGACCGTTGGA
>ENA-OQNO01001603-OQNO01001603.1-human-gut-metagenome-genome-assembly--contig:-NODE-1603-length-14733-cov-3.539847_pt1 | contig 14733 bp, 10 predicted proteins | sample MGYA00242629_ERZ504880 | MGnify/ENA primary metagenome ERZ504880 (study PRJEB26092, sample SAMD00036377) | human gut metagenome | host: Homo sapiens | study: EMG produced TPA metagenomics assembly of... | reverse complement strand
AGGAAAAGCTGGGCAAGACACAGGCTGTTAAGGGCTCGTGTACCCTGGCGGATTCCTCAGACGCTGCCTGCACTCTTTTCCCCCTCTCGTCCCCTCACCGATCGTCCACCTTCCGCTCCCACCACCTTTCCGTCGCTTACTCCTGATCCTTGATTGTTTCCCATTCCTCCGGACTGTGTTCCAAATCCGGCATGTGGGAAGGCTAGGTTGAGTGGTGATCCTGGCTGGCCGGCGGTATCTGGGCATTGGATTCCCTTTATGACAAATATAATGATACGCAGTACATGGAACTACTGAAAAAATATTATGGCCTGCTGGAAGGTGCGGCTAAATTTGCCTTAAGCACATTAATCGAGGTGGATGGAGTTGACGGAGAATTAAAGGGCTATAAGGTGGTCGCTCCGGCGGGATCCCCCGAACACTGGTACTGGGTGGGGGACACCAAAGTTGGATTTGATGTGGCTTCCGCCTGTGACACAACGTTATACTACAATCTGTTCAATATGATTGAAGCAGGAGCAAAAGATCTTAAGCGCGCCGGAATCTCATATGATACAGATCTGGTGGACCGGGTTTTGGATGCCAGAGAACATATGATGCCGCTGGAAATGTTTATTGACGAAGAGACAGGACGGATGCGAGAATGGTATAATGAGTATCCGGTAGGCGATGAACGGCATCGCCACGCATCACATCTGCTGGGACTGTTCCTTTCTAACATGGATATCAATCCGGATGACACGCCCGAATTATATGAAGCCCAGAAAAAAGAAATGTACCGCTGGATGACGGCAAACGGAGGTGCACATCCGGACCGGACATTGATGGCTGTAAGAACCGGCTATCAGGATTTTGGATTCTCCCATTTAGAGGTTGTGGGAACGGATTATGGACATGATGCTGTTATGAAGTGGACAACACTTGCCAGCTCCATTACAGAAGCGATCGTAGACAGTCGGTTTGATCAGATAAATCTAATGGAGAATCTGCCCTCGGCTTGGAGCAGCGGAACGGTAAAAGGCATTCGGGCGAGAGGCGGATACCAGTTGAGCATCACCTGGGAAGACGGTGAACTTGTAAGCTGTGTGATCGATTCTCCTACCGGAGAAACTCCGCGGGTGCTGTATAAAGGGAAACCGGTTGTTTTATCGGAAGACAGCCGCTTTACGGTAAACCGGGCGGATACCTCCATTCAGAATTTAGTATACGAAGCGCAGGACAAACTGGAAGGAAAATACACCGGGGAGAGTAAAAATGTTCTGCAGTCCGCACTGGATGACAACGATTATGATAGCATCTCAGCGGCGCTTTATAGTATGGTTCCCGTAAACTATTTAGAGCGTGAGATATCTGTCCAGGCTGAAAATGATATTAACGTTTTGACAGAAAAAGGCCAGACACTTCAGATGACGGCGGACAGCGATAAAGAGAATGCACAATATCTGTGGAAAATAGAAGCGCCAGGCGGAGGAAGCGCTAGGGAAATTGCATCCATTGATGAAAATGGTGTTGTAACGGCAATCAGCGGCGGAAGAGTTATGGTGACCGCCTCAATAGACGGAGAAGCACGTTCAAAAGGAAGTACAGAACTCCTGGTGGAGACTGCGTCACATGAATTAAAGGAAAGTATAGATGACAGAGATAGCAGGATGGAATATTCTGCCGGATGGCTGACCTGGGATGAGTCCAAACATAGAAACGGGACGATTACTTATTCCCAAAATGCAGGGGCAACGGCAGCTCTGCGTTTCACAGGAACCGGATTTGATTTTATCGGAAGCAGCGCAGAGCACATCGGAAACTTTAAAGTTACGCTGGATGGTGAAGTCATAGCTGAGAATGTCAAGTCTGGGGATAAGGGATATAATGCTGTTCTGTATTTCGAAAGAGGTCTGGAAGACAAAGAGCATACCGTAACAATAGAAGGTTTGGGTGACCGGATTGATCTGGATGCCATGGACATATACGGAAATGCTGTGCCGGCGACTAATCGCAAAGCACTGCTTGCAGAATATCAAAAATGCAGGGAAGTTCTTGCGGGAGCAGCAGATACAGAAGAACTTACGGCGGAGTTGGAACTTGCACTTGCGGTAATCAATCATTTTGATGCCGGGCAGGTTGAAATTGACCATGCACAGAGCAGCCTGCAGTCAGTCCGTGAGAGCCTTGAAGGGTCAGGGGCAGATATCAACAGCTTGAAACTGGCAGTTGCTATGGCTGAAAAGCTGGAGCAAAGACAGCAGGATAACGGATGCTATACATATGACAGCTGGTTACCGGTTCAGGAAAAATTAAACAGTGCAAGAGCCCTTATGGAACATGCACAGATCACACAGGAAGAGGCAGACAATATATTCCTGGAACTGCTTACAGCCTGCAATCTTCTGGAAAATAATGTACAGCGTGAGGGATTAAAGGCAGTAATAGATGGAACAGAAGCCATACTGGCGGATACAGAAGCACTGTCCCATTACACTCGGGAAAGTGTGGATGCTGTGAGAGCGGCTCTGGCAGAAGCCAGGAAGGTATATTCAGAAGAAAGCGCAGACCAGGAAACGGTCAATGCAGCAGCCAGAAGCCTTATGGATGCCGTAACCAGCCTGTTAGTAACAGAAGAGAATACAAGACTGGATATCCTGATTATGAAGGCAGAAGAAATACTTGTAAACAAAGAGCAGTATACAGAGACCAGTGTGAAAAATCTGGAGACCGCGCTGGAAAAGGCAAAAACTACAGCAGGCAATGCTAAGCCCTCACGGGAGGAGATCGATCAGGCATATGAGGATTTGGCACAAGCCCTGACATCACTGGTAAGAAAAGCAGAGAAATCCGAACTGAAAAATGCGCTGGACAAAGCAGATGAGATTCTGGCAAATACAGAAAAATATGTTGAAGACACCATAGCAAATCTGAAGACAGTGTCTGAGGAAGCCCAGGCGGTCTACGGGAGGGAAAATGCAGATGCATCGGAAGTAGGAGAAACTGTAAAACGTCTGGTTCAGGAAATTCTGAAAGCACGGCTTGTGGGAGATGTAAATATGGATGGAGCACTGGACAGCACAGACTCCGCTGAAGTACTGCAATATGCGGCAGAATACAAAGAGCTGACCCAAGAGCAGCACAAAGCGGCAGATGTAAACGGAGATGGATTGTCGGACAGCAGTGATGCAGCACAAATTCTTCAGTATGCAGCAGAGACCATCGCGTCATTTAGTCAGATACAATGTCCCGGGAGCTGATCAAACAATTCCATTACCTTTTGTATAAAAGGCGATACAATAAAATCTTCGTAATTCCAGGATTGGGATTACGGGGATTTTTTTATGGAATTTTTAAATTAATCTTGACTTTCACGGTACGTGATAGTGTATGATAAAATCAAAGAATAGAACAAAGATATTCGCCGGCAGATTTTTGTATACTATTTCATAATTATTTCCAGGAGTTGATTACGATGAGAACGATAAGCCAGATTGCAAAATTAACAGGAGTCAGTATACGCACGTTGCAGTATTATGACGAAATTGGACTACTAAAGCCCAGTGAAGTAACATCATCCGGTTATCGGTTATATGATGACGATGCATTAGAACGGTTGCAGCAAATTTTATTTTTCAAAGAAATGGATTTCAAATTAAGGGAAATCAAAGAATTTGTGGAAGAACCGGGGTTTGATAAAATCGAAGCTTATAAGAAACAAAAGAAATTACTCTGTTTGAAACGCAGCAGGCTTGACAAACTGATAGAACTTTTGGAGAAACTGGAGAAAGGGGAACAGTGTATGAGTTTTAAAGAATTTGATTTGAGTGAATATATCGGAGCATTAGAGCAGTTCAAAAAAGAAAAGACGGAAGAGGTTATTAAATACTGGGGAAGTGTGGATAAGTTTAATGAATTTATCCAAAAAGTGAAAGATGACCAGGAAACCTTAGCCCCGATCGCGATTAAACAATTTGGCAGTGTTGAAAAATACACGGAGGCCATGAAATACAATCTGGAGCATTTTCAGGAATTAATGGAGCAGATAGAAGATATCGGCGGGCAGAAAGATGATATCCTGAAAAAAAATGATGATTTGCAAGTGAAACTGACCTCGGATTTGACAAAGGATCCCACTTCAGAAGAAATCCAGGATATTATGCATGAGTTGATGGAACTGTCAAAAGAGACGAGTATCGATGTGGATATGGGGGAAGGATACTGGGACATGGTGATTGATATCTATACCGGTGAAACAGGCAGAAAAGTCATGGATGAGAAGTACGGTGAGGGTGCTTCTGAGTTTATGGCAAAGGCACTGCATTATTATATTCATAAACAGGAATTATAATCTGAACAGAGGGGCTGTGCTTTCGGGCATATCCCCTTTATTCAATTCAGTCCCGCATATGGTAACAACTTACACAGAGAACAATCTATACAATGGCTTCCGTAATCTGTTATAATAAGGTTAATTTCAGATTTATTTTTACAATAGAGGAGGATTTGAGATCAATATGGAATTTCATAAAATATATAGACCGTTGACCGCAACTCCTTTTAAGAAGGACGAAACGTATATGGAAATAGAGCCCTGTGAAGCGCTTAAACCCTATATCAGGTGCTTTTGGGGGACGTCCGGTCCCATTGTCCGGTCCGAATGCCGGGAGTCTGTGAGCAGCGTTGTGACGCCGGACACCTGTATGGATATTATGTTTGATATTGATTATACCAACAACAGGATCTGTAATGATTTTGCAGGGATTAATATCAGTTCTTTTCAAATACATGCAATGCCTGGAAAAGAAAGGAAGATTTCATCCTTTGCAATCCGTTTTTACGCCTGGGCAGTGATTTTGTTCTCCGGGGAATCCATGAGGGATGCGAAAGACCTGTATTGTGATGTGGGATACTATTTTCCCAAGTTAAAGAAATTACTGGAAGATAGATTGTTTACCATGGACAGCCTGATGGAACGCAAAGCAATTGCGGAAAAGTATCTCCTGGAAAATTTTCATCCGGAGCGCATGAACCATGTTGTTTCGGATGCACTGTATGAAATATTTCAAAATAAAGGAAATATAAGGACCTTACAGCTAGCCAGGGAAGTGCATATCAGCACCAGGCAGTTAGAAAGGCTGTTTAAAGAGAACATCGGTATTTCTCCAAAACAACTCTCTTCCGTAATCCGCTATCAATATTTGTGGAATGATATTGTGGGGAGCGCAAGGTTTGACGTATTGGATGCCGTGATAAAATATCAGTATGCGGACCAGGCTCATTTACTCCATGATTTTAAACGTTTCCACTCGATGTCCATTCAGGAGGCAAAGGAGTTGGCATTTAAAAATGTCGCTTTTTTACAAGATCCCGGTCGGGCATGAAAGTATAATGGATAGTGGAAAGCAGTTTAATCTTACTTATATGCAATTACGAAATATGGAAACTAATTGTATGTAAACTAAAAATATGGAGGCTAATGATATGGAAGCTAATGATATAAAGGCTAATAATAGGAAGAGTGTAGATAAGAGACACATTGAAGTCTGGATACATAGAAATGCCAGGGAACTGGAACTGGCAAAATGGAATTATTATTTTGCAAATGGAAGCAAAGAGGATGTCGTAAACGCATTGATGCATTATCAGAATGCAGATGGCGGTTTCGGAAATGGGATTGACCCGGATAACTGGAATTACAATTCTATTCCTTATGGATTATATTATGTTTTGGAAATTATGGATGAAATCGAGTTTTACGATATGCAGCATCCCATTTATACCGATATTAAAAAGTATCTGGATTGTCACAGTAATTTTCCGGAAGGATGGATCTTTACGGTTCCTACAAATGGGGATTATCCACATGCCAGCTTCTATAATTATGATAAAGAATATAATAGTATAGAAAGCAGGGGGATTCACCTGCGCTTTTGTGCCTTTATTCTTGAGCACTATCCGGAGTCCATAATTTATCCATCTGTTTTAGATTTGATCAAAACAATGATGGATGGATTAAAGGACGATCATCTGGGGGATATGGGACCCAGCGGATATATTTCATTAATTAATGCCATGAAACGTGTAAATTTAGAGGGATATGATTATGACCGGTTAGAAAAAGAGCTGATTGAAATCGTAAACAAGTCGATTCAGAGAGATCCGGCACAGTGGCCATCTTATGGTTACCGGCCATCCGATTATATAAAATCAAAGGACAGTATCTTTTATCCCGGCAACGAGGATCTTGTGGAAACAGAATTGGATTTCCTTGCGGATACCCTGCCGGAACATGATGTATGGCCGATTTCCTGGTGCTGGTTTGAAAACTATGAAAAATATCCAAAGGAATTTGTAATCAGCGAAAATTGGGCAAAAGCCTATAAAGCAATTGAAAAAACAAACTTCTTAGAAAGATTCGGCAGATTGCATCCGTAATCGGAAATGATGGAACAGCTTTGAAAATAACTATCGGATTGACTGTCTAAATGACAGGTGGAAAGATCGTGAATGCATAAATTGGAACACTGCAGTACAAAATATACAGGAGCATATTTATGCAAATATTATGAAAGGCAGATACCGTCTGAATCATCATGTGCCGGTATCCAAGTACAGCAATGCTTGTACGAAGTATAAATGAGAACACGAATTATAGATTTCCACACACATTTAGGTGATATTTTTCATGAGAATAAGAATATACGTTTCAAAGCACCACAGCATTTACCCCACTATACGGATCCTTTCAGGCAGCTGGGGGAGAATGGTTATCAGGCGCCGCTTATTGCAGACGATCCCGATGCCCTCAATACACTGATTGATGCCGGACAGTTCCGGATCTGGGAAAAAGGGGGCTTACAATCTATCCGTGAGGTGATTGCATCGAACCAGATGGATTATATGGTTTCCCTGCCGATTCTTCCTAATACCAGCTTTGAAGAGACCCTTGCCGCATCAAAACTGGAGCCCCAAATTTTGCCCTTTACCAGCCCGGATTTCACACTTCCGATAGAAGAAATGCAGGAAAAGCTTCGAAAAGATATTAGAATGGGCGCAAGAGGCTTAAAACTGCATCCGATTCTGCAAAATGTAAGTCTTACGGATGAGCGCACTTATGCAGCAGTTGAGGTCTTTGGGGAATTAAGACTGCCGGTAACTGCACATTGCGGAGTAAATGATTATTATAAACAAGGCAGCCCCTATCAGAATATAGCACCAAAGGAGTATGGAGCCCTTCACTATATGCTGGCATTGATTGAACGCTATCCTCAGTATATTCTAATACCGGCACATGCTGGTGGGGAATGCGGAAAGGAATATCTGGAATTAGCGGAAGCGGTTCGAAAGCATAAATGGGAGCATGTATATACAGATACTTCCTTTAAGGGAGCAGAGGTAATGAAAGAACTGACAGAATTAATGGGAGAGGACAAGATTCTGTTTGGGACAGACTATCCGTTTGGAGAAGTAGAAGCTTCTATAGCGCTATGTAAAAAGGCATTTACCGGCAAAGAAGATATGGCAGATAAAGTGTTTTACCGGAATGCCGCAGCTCTTTTGGGGTTAATGTCATAAGCCATATTCACAGCCGGTTCTGCCCATGCTACCGAAAGACAGTATAGACAGCATAGAGAACCGGAATGAGTAAGGCTGGCAGCATATTGCCGACCCGGAACTTCTTGCCAAAAGCAATGTTGATGCCCACGCAGAGAATCAATGCAGATCCTATGTAAGAGAGATTGGCGATCTGCTCTTCTGCCACAAAGTATCCGGCAAAATGGGCAGCCAGAGTGATGCAGCCTTCATAAACCAGGATGGCTAGTGCGGAACACATTACGCCAATGCCGTAAGTAGAAGCCAGAACTACCACAATCACAAAATCCAGTACGGCTTTGGCAGCAAGCATGGAGAAGTCTCCGTTTAATCCATCCTGTATGGAGCCTACAATTGCCATAGCGCCCACGCAGATGATCAGAGAAGTATTTACAAAGCCTTCCACAAAACGGCTGTCATTTTCAGCATGGAAGGCATTTTTTAATTTATCACCCAGTTGTTCCATTCGTTTTTCAATATTGATGATTTCCCCCAACAGGCTTCCAAGAACCAGGGAAAAGATCAGCATCATGCTGCCTTTGGTCTGGATCACACCGTTTTGGAACTCCAGCATTCCCTGTAATGTGCCGCTGATACCGATGAATATGGTAGCGACTCCACATGCACACATCAGAGATGCCTGCAGTTCTTTTTTTATGCCCTTGTGCAGAAAAAGACCGATTCCGCTTCCGGCTATCACAGCAATGGTGTTAATCAGTGTACCTATACCAAACATGAATGTAATCCTCCAACTTTTGTAAACATCATAAGGAAGATTATAACATCAGTTTTGATGTTTGGAAAACAAAATTTAGATTATGCATATAAAAATTTTATACTTTTTTATGTAAAATATAATTTTTTATAGGTAGTATATGAAGTTTTTCCATACTATAATCATAGAGTAGGAATGAATGGTGTAGGTAAGAGCAAAGGAGTACAACATGACGAAAGAACAGATGGCGGTTTTTGAACTAATCTGGAATTTAATAAATGGGAAAACGGATCGCAGTAAAGTTGAGTTTACCCCGCAGAAGATTCCCTTTCCGGAGGAAATACCTTATGAACAGGCATTTATGCGGGCGGTTCCGGAAACCCAGGGAATTTCATCTGCAATGATTGGGGATCTGATAGAAGAGCTTAAAAGTAATGAAGGAATTAATATGCATCATATCATGATATTGAGAAATGGCTATGTCATCGGAGAAACCAGTTTTGCGCCATACAGGCAGGGGATGTGGCATGTCACCCACTCCATGTGCAAGAGCATTACCGGAATGGCAGTAGGATTGCTGGTGGCTGAGGGCAGACTGGAGCTGGATGACCGGGTTCATGATATCTTTTCGAAGAAAAATATATTGGGAGGGCTGTTCCGCCAGAAAAATGTTACGGTAAGGGATCTGCTGACCATGACCAGCGGTGTTGTCTATAATGAGGCAGGTGCACTATCCGGTAATGAATGGACGAAAAGCTTTCTGGAGTCCTCCGTTAAAGGGACACCTGGGACAGCGTTTGACTATAATAGTATGAATACCTATATGCTGTCTGCGATTGTAACCGAGATTACCGGTGAAACGCTGACGGAATACCTGACGCCCCGGCTGTTTGAGCCACTGGGAATCACAAAGTTTTTCTGGGAGACCTGCCCGAAAGGGATTACAAAGGGAGGCTGGGGACTTTTTCTGCTGCCGGAGGATGCAGCAAAGCTGGGACAGTTATACCTTCAGCAGGGAAAATGGATGGATCGTCAGATTATTCCGGCTGAATGGGTGGAGGAATCCACAACGAAACAGGTGGATACGCCCCCGGAGAAATGCGGCAATGGATATGGTTACCAGATCTGGATTGGAGGCAGACCGGGAAGCTTTTTATTTAATGGGATGCTTGGTCAAAATGTCATCGTATACCCCGACCTTCAAATGGTCATCGTGGCACATGCCGGAAGCAGGGAAATATTTCAGAAGTCCACCCTTATGGATGTGATCGGTAGATATTTTGAAAATGATTTTGTGCCGGGAATCGGTAAGGAAGCCGTTTTGGCAGAAGAAAACATGGATTATAGCAGGCTCTTAAGTATTGAAGAGGCAGCCAGAGGCGACAAAGAAAATCTTCCGCTGATTGAAAAGGGAGGATGGAACCGCAGCTGTATACATAAAAAGAGAAGACAGCCCAGGCAGAAGTTTGTACCTGATGACAGGCAATGGGCTGCCGGCAGGGTATTCGATATGGAGCAGAAGCATGTGGGGCTTGCACCTTTAATGCTCCAGGTGCTCCATAATAATTATTCCGAGGGCATTAGCCGGATGGGATTTCGCATGGACAGAGGAAGATTTTATCTGGAAATACAAGAAGGTGAAGACAATCACAAAATTGAGATTGGATTTCAGGGTGCCAGAACAACAGCCGTTAAAATGCATGAAGAAGAATATCTGGTAGCTGCAGAGGGAAAATTTTCGACGGATGAAGAGAACCGCAGGGTTTTGAGAATCAGGATTACCTTTTTGGAAGAAGCAGTAAGCAGGGAAGTAAAATTTTATTTCCGTAATGAGGAAGCTGAAATCCGCTGGAATGAAACTCCTGGGAAAGACGTCATCATGAAGGGGCTGGATTCATTTGCGGCTATGCCTACGGATAATCTTATAATTAATAATCTGAGAGGGATGGTAAATCCGGAACTGTTTTATTTTCTGATAGAAAGAACCATTCAGCCAATTGTGACGGGGCATCTGACTGGCACCGTTTAGTCCGCTGAAACACACGGTACTACTTCAGCGACCGTTTATAGGTGCTCTATTAAATGCATTATATTGGGGTTTTGCTGAGGAAGGACGCTTTGTAAATGATAGGTAATGTACGGAAAGATGGGCGTGGGAAACTGGTATGGGCTCCGTCAGCTGGCCGCAGAACTGGTATTTTCTAACCTTTCCGAAGCGCTTTTTGGCGGCACGCGGGCATTCACCGAGAAATCCTGATGCATTTCTCGGTTCACTGCCCGCTTAGTATCCGATGGGAGCCAGTCGAATACTATCCGCCAAAAAACACTCCGGGAAGCTAAGAAAATGAACTGTACCCCTTGTCAAGGACATTTTAAAAAGTGGGGCACTTTTTTCGCACATCTACTTCCAAAGTATCCTGCATTCAGGTACACCTCTTTAAATGTCATGGTATTCTATGAAATTTATTAACTATCCGTATTTTTCTGATATGATTGGCATCCAAGTTCTTCCGGTTTCCTGGCTATGACCGGATGCGCAGGTATTTTGGGAACATCCAGTGGATATTCTCCAGTGACGACAAATTTATAAAACTCATTGGGTGCAAGCTTCGCCAGATGCCATTGGTAACGCTGATTATTATAATAAGCCATGTAGTCATCAATGACAGACTGTACCTCTACAAAGCTTACGCATTCAGCCAGTTTTGCCTTGATATGGTCCTTCATATGGCCAAAGAAACTCTCCTGGGGCGCATTGTCCCAGCAGTTGCCACGCCGGGACATGGACTGGCGCAGCTTCTTGTTATAAAGTATATGAAGGAAACTTTGGCTGGTGTAATGGCATCCCTGATCACTGTGGATGATTGTTTCTGCTTGAAGTGAGATCCCATGATCGGCCACCAGTTTATTGACCGTTTCAAGAACAAAATCCACTTCCAGGGAATCACTGAGCACATAAGAAAGTATCTGCCTGGTAAAGGCATCCAGGATGGTTGACAGGTAGGCAAAGGCTCCTCTATAGGACAGATAAGTGATATCCGTCAACAAGACTATTCTTGGTCCATAACATTCGAACTCACGGTTTAGCAGGTTGTCCGCTACATTGCTGGTCCTTAGTGCCTTGGCCATTCTTTTATATGGATTTGGGCCTCGGTATGGACAGGAGAGGTGGAACTTTTCCATCAGCCTGCGGATCTTTTTCAGGTTCATGATCACCGGCGGGGTCATATGGAGCAGTTCCATATAGATGCCCCTGGCCCCTTTGGCATAACCATGCAGCCTGTAAGCGGCCAGAACCAGATCAAAATCCTCACGATCCTTCTGTTCCTGAAGCGAACGGACAGGAGCTGCCTTTATCCAGGCGTAATAACCGCTTCTGGAAACACCGGCTATGGAACAGAGTTCTTTGGCAGAAAGGGAATTCCCGCTTTGCTGGATCGTTTGCTGGATAATCTCAAATATACAGGAAGAGTCGTTCATAAGCAGTGCACCTACTTCCTTGTAGTCCTGAGTGAGGAAATTTTTTTTAAGAACTCAACTTCCTGTTTCAGATAATCAACCTCATGCCGAAGCTGTTTTAATTCATCCTTTTCGGATGCCGGCAGATCAGCAGTCGGGGAGACGGAGCTTTGCATCCTATGAGGGGAATGTCCTTGGTGAAACCCACCATATTTATCGTACTGTTCCCGAATGTGTCTGGCAATGCTCCATACCCTGCGGTCTCCAAGGACGGCAGGATCATAGCCATGGTCTGCGAGGATCTGCCGCGGAATCTCCCCTAACTGGTATTCCGAATAAAAGATCTCCTTGAACTCTCTGGTAAAGGTTAATTGGAATCGGGACACCTTGTAGGTGTAAGGATTTTGACGAAGCAGCAGCATTTGTTCATTGGTAAAAGGGTTTTTGGTCATGGTATTCCTCCTGTTCTTAGATAAGAATACCATAAGCCAAGAGAGGTGTCTAAGCCAAAAGAGGCCTCAGCAATAATCCAAGCCAGTTGTCCAAGAAGCAGGGTATACCAGCAAGGCATGTCCACAATTGGGGTTCTGGAAAGTGAGGGGGTGTCCATTTATATGGAACTAATGGGAAGGGATGTCTAAAAAAATGGTAGCCCCGCTAAATAATGTGTCCACACTTATGGGTACATTATAAAATACTCAGCTCTGCTCTACGCTTCCTCCGCCCATACCAGTTTCCCACGCCCATCTTTCCGAGATTCAGGCTATTGCCACAAAGCTGGTTTTCTCAGCAGGTTGGAACCCCTGGGTTGTGGCTGGCTGTTCTTTATTGGATGCAAAGCGATATATTTCGGCTGTTTATGCGTAAAAGAAGAGGAAAGTTTACTCTTTTTTCTGGAATGAAGAAAGAAATCACGGTGATAAGTTCAGTTACTATATGCTATTCGTTTTCAGCAGGATAGGACCCCTGAGGCGGTAGCTGACTGTTCTTTATTGGTTGCAGCGCAGAATATTTTTAGTTGTTTATACATAAAAGAAGATGAAAGTTTACTCCTTTTTCTGATCACAGAACAAAAAATCAAATCCCGTCTCAAGATCAGTTGCTATACATCAGTTGTTTTATGCCAATAGCGTCTAGCATGTCACAACCCCAGGGTTCCAACCTGCTGAGAAAACCAGCTTTGTATCAACGAATGCTATCTCGGAAAGAGAAGGGGGCGGACCAGGACATTGGTTTGGAATGCGTATAGCAGAGCTGAGCATTTACTTACCTTCCCTTAATAGCGAGTCTTAAAAATGGTAAATCCAGTATATTTTTACAAATAGATTAAATTTCTATAAATTTGCATCTTACTATTGCAGTTTACATAATAATTTGTTATAGTTACAGTATAACAAATATAATAATACCATTTTGAATTTTACATGGTCTGGAAGGGGGGAAATAACCATGAAAATAGAAAAAGTGAATGATTCAAGGCTTCTGTGGTCACTAAATCGAGAGGACTTTATTGAATATAAACTCAATGTCAATGATTTTTTATACGGGACGCAAAAGGCACGCACACTATTCCAGGAAGCTATGAGGAAGGCAGAAAAAGATTTAATGTTCCAGGTGGAAGGTTATCTCCTTCATTGTCAGCTTCAGGAATTATCAGCAAGCGGAGTCACATTTTCTATTACCAGAAAAGAGCAGCTGCCAAAGACAGAAGAGAACCAGTCAGATGCAGATACGGTTGAACATACAATGGGAAAACAAGAGGAATTACATCTCCTCTATGAATTTAATGATCTGGATGATGTTATTCGGGTATCAAGACTTATCAATACAGAAATTCCTTTGGAAAATGCATTGTATAAATTTGAAGGTGAATACCTTTTATTCGTAGAACCCAATAAGGACGAAGGGGAACAGATGGCATGGTGTACCATTAATCTGGCTGAATTTGCAGATGTGGAATTTGTGACAAGAGGACAAAAGGCTTTGCTGTGTGAACATTCCGAATGTATTTTGGAAAAGGATGCACTGCAGAAATTACGGGTTCTCAGTTAAATAGATAAATCAAGGAATCTCGGCGGGAAATGCATTTATGCAGCCGGCTATAGGAGCGGAGACGCTGTTTATAGCGGTTTGTTAAATGTAATTCCCGTCGGGATATTTTATGCAGGGCAACTAGTGCCGCCCGGCGCAAATACGCCACTATATAGCACACGCTATCTGCGCCAGCTGCACGACTGTGAATCTAGCCGTAGCCCGCTACGCCGTCGATTCACAGACGCACACCTGACACAGATATCAGGTACTATATATCGACGTATTTACGCCGGGAGGCTCTAGAGCCTGTTTTAGTTTTTTGTCCACAGACCTACCTCATTGGAAGAACCTCACGTCCCCTTATTTAATAAAATGAAGAGGCTTCGGATACCCATAAGAACGGAACAGGGCCTCCAGTTTTGTCTGCCCCTGTATAAGGGCATCTTCTATGGTATAGCCTTTCTCTAAAATGTTTCTTAGCACACCACATAGAATCGATTCAATTTTATTCTGGGGGATTATCAGGGACCTGCTTCGGTAAGGGCCGTTTCTTTTGCGGCAATAGGCAAAGCTTTTTTCGGTTAATTCCATCCAGGGATACAGTTTCATTAATTCATGGCTGTGGTATGGTGCTATGACCGGTGACTGTCCATCCAGAATCGTCATGTAGCTGCTGGTATCGGGCTGGCAGAGCCAGTTGAAATAACGAAATATTTCTTCTGACTTTGTAGTAAACGGATTCAGGCCGAAATTCCAGCCAATGCTCACCGGAGTTTTCCCGGGAATGGGTTCATAGCCTACCCGGCCTATGATATTTTCATGAATACTGTTGCTGATTTTTGTAGCGTATTCCGTGTATGTAAGAAGAATTGCTGTTTTCCCGGAATAAAAATCAGAAACCGTCTTTTGAATCGATGCCTCAAAAGGGGACTGCCCTACATGGTGTAATG
>ENA-OQNO01001599-OQNO01001599.1-human-gut-metagenome-genome-assembly--contig:-NODE-1599-length-14774-cov-2.879771_pt1 | contig 14774 bp, 10 predicted proteins | sample MGYA00242629_ERZ504880 | MGnify/ENA primary metagenome ERZ504880 (study PRJEB26092, sample SAMD00036377) | human gut metagenome | host: Homo sapiens | study: EMG produced TPA metagenomics assembly of... | reverse complement strand
TACACTTAGCCGGAGTTATTCGTTAAGAAAATCAGCGTGAATTCATTAAGAGTCTACGTTTCGGCTGATAATCTACTCACTCTCACCAAGTATTCCGGTTATGATCCCGAAACATCATTTTCCGGTAGCCCGGGAGACTCAAATTATGGAGTTGACTTCGGATTGCAACCTGTATTGCGAACATTTATTTTTGGTCTGAATCTAAACTTTTAAAAATATAGATGTATGAAACGATACTATACTATAATCAACTATTTGCTATGTAGCATTTGCCTTTTGTGGATGACGGGTTGTTCAGGTATACTGGACGATATGCGGCCTAAAGATCAGATACCTCAAGATATGTTGAGCGAATCCGATTTGGAAAAGTTATTGAATGGAGTGTATGCCGAAATGGAAGAACTGGTATTCAAATTTTATATGGATGGTGATGTAAAAGGCGAGAATTTCAAGGCAGGTCCCGGATTTTCCATGAACGACCCCATGTTGATGGCTCCTAGTTCTAAAGAAGTTTTGAGCCAGTGGCAGAAATGTTTCACAGCCTTGAAGCAAGTAAATTTCTTGGTTGAAACATACGAAGCGTCATCTAATAAAGAGAGTCAGGTTGTGAAGCAGACAGGAGGGACCGGATACTACTTCAGAGCTTTGATTTATTATCATCTGGTCACTCGCTGGGGAGGAGTTCCTATCTTGCGTAAGCGCACTTACGACGTCGTTCCCATTTCCCCCGAAACCGAAGTGTGGAGTTTTATAAAAGAAGACTTGGCTAAAGCGGAAGGATTACTGTCTGATTTCACCGATCGTTTTTATGTGTCTCTTAGTGCTTGCGATGCGCTTCAAGCCAAAGTATGTTTGTCCTTGAAAGACTATACAAATGCGGCAGCTTATGCCGACAAAGTGATTACAAAATCAAATTTCGCATTGAGTACTACATCAGTTGAGTATGCCCAGGCGTTTGTCTCTAATAGCAGTAGCAAAGAACTGGTCTTTGCGTTAGCCAACAAGCGTAGTACAAGTTTGCTGTTATTTTACCAAACGGTCAATGACATTGATCCGACTTGGGATTACTCTCCTTCTACCGAATGTTACAGCCATCTTTATGATGATACCGCCGTAAAGTCAAAGGATATACGGGCAAAGGCAGTATTTGGTGCAGATAATAGCCGTATTATTAAATTCCCGAATGGAAGTACCGGTCAGTTTGTTACCAATGAACAACCGTCACAAACCCCGATTGTGGTTACCCGTGTGGCGGAAATGTATCTGATTAAAGCGGAAGCATTGGGAGCAGTCAATGGGTTGGCTACATTAAAAGAATTTATGAACAAACGCTACGCAACCGTCTTGTTGCCTTCAAATATGACTGATATAGAGTTTCAGAATCAAATACTTGATGAGCGTCACCGCGAGTTGTATGCAGAAGGTCAACGATGGTATGATTTGAAGCGAACCAACCGTTTGGACTTGTTTTCTTCCTTGAACGGTAGAAACTATCTGATGTATTATCCTGTTCCCCAGTCGGAACGCGATTTGGCGGGAGAGGAAAATTACCCTCAAAATGAAGGCTATTAATTATCTTAGAAAGAACAAAGTATGAAGAATATAAAAATAGTAACAACGTTTTTTATCTGCTTGCTGCTACTTTCAGCATGCTCGGATGATTGGAAGGAAAATGCGCTGACAGCTAAATTTACTTTTGACAAGACAACCTACTATGTAGGCGAAGAAGTCAGTATCACGAATGAGACAGTAGGCGGAGAAGGTAATTATACCTGCCAATGGGATTTAGGGAATGGAGAGACTTCAACAGAAGTTGCTCCTAAAGTGACTTACGAAACGAATGGAGCATATACAGTGACTTTGCATGTGAAAGACAGTAAAGGAAATTATGCAATGGCTCATAAATTATTGACGATTGAAGCTGAACCTCTGCCCGAAGTCGGCAATGTGAAACTGAAATGGGTAGGTGCCCACGTGTTGGGCGAAATACGTTCTACGGCTCCGGCAGTCAGTGATGATAATAATGTATATATGACTTCCAATGACCATTATTTGCGGAAATTTTCAGCCGCTACCGGTGAACAATTGTGGGAGTTCGACTTATGGACATCGGCTGACGGTGATTCTCCGTCCGGTAATACGCATACCACTCCGAGCATTGCTACGGACGGTACTGTGTATGTAGGAACAGGCGACACAAGTGGCAAAATAGGGCGCGTATATGCCATCAATCCCGATGGAACAAAGAAATGGGTCGTTGCCGGAGATGCTGAAAAAGGATTTTGGAATAAAGGACAGGCTTCAAAGCCTCGTATTAATTATCTGACTTGTGCGATTGGAGAGAATCATATCTATATGGGTAACGGCGGCTCTACGGGATCTGTGCTTGCTGTCGATAAGAATACCGGTTACAGAGTAGGTTATGTGGCAAACGCAGACAATTCCGGAGGCCCGTCGGGGGGAGTATCTGCCGGAATAGCATTGGCGAACAACACATTAATTTGGGCTGGTGGAAAGAACGGCTTATTCGGCGCGTCGGCGTCTGCACTGAATACAGGTGGTAATGTGATGTGGGCATGGCAAATATATAGTTCGGGAAATGATAAGCCTTCAGAAAACATGAATGCTTCCGTAGCTGTGGACGCAACCGGCACTATATACGGAATTGCCACCTTCCCGAGTATAGGAAGCAGTGCGTTTGCTATTGGAAGCGACGGGGTTGAGAAATGGCGTACTTCGTTAGGAAATGTAGGAACACTAGACCAAGGGGGTGTTGTGATAGGCTTGGACGGAAGTATCATTGTAACGGTAAAACGTGCTCCGGGTGAAGCCACAGGAGGAATCGTTGCATTATCTCCTAATGGAGTTGTTCAATGGCATTACGGTGTGCCGGAAGACGTCAGTGGATGTGCGGCAATCGATCAGGCCGGAAATATTCATTTTGGAACGCAATCCGGTAATTATTATATCATTAAACCCGAATCCTCGGAAGAACAGCTAATCTTGAAAAAAGACTTGGCTGCACTGATTAGCGAGAGCGATTCTCCTTTAAAAGATAACTGGGAAGCGGGTATCGGAAAAATCTGGAGTTCGCCTACAATCGGACCGGATGGAACGATCTATATTGGCGTTACTCACACGGTAGATCCGTCGAAGAGTGTCCTGGTAGCTTTGGAAGATGAAGGTATAACCGGATGTGCAGCTTCGGCATGGCCGATGAAAGGGAAAGACAGCCGCCACACCAGTGCACAGTTGGGAGGCTCGGGAGAGAATCCGGGAGGCGAACCGGGCGGACAATTGCCTATTACAGGAAATCTGAAGACCGATTTAAAGAATTTATTTGATGATAGTTCCTATAAGGTCTGGCTTTGTGCCCATCGGGCGAACACGCAGAAAGGTATAGCCGATGGCATACCGGAGAATTCATTAACTTCCATAGAGTATGCAATCAATGCAGGAGTAGAAATGATCGAACTTGATGCACGTCCCACCTCTGACGGAATATTGGTGCTGATGCACGATAATACGATCGACAGAACCACTAACGGAAGCGGTGCGGTAGGAGATTATTCTTATCAGCAATTACAGCAACTCTATCTTAAAGATGCAGCAGGGAATCTGACAAACGAACGAATCCCCACTTTAGAGGACGCATTGAAGAAAGGCAAAGGAAAGGTTTATTTTAACTTGGATATAGTCAACAAAAACGTTGCCGTAGCGACAATGGTGGCATTACTTAAAAAACTCGACATGGAAAACGAAGTCCTGCTTTATGTTTCAAACAACCGTAATTATGCATACGATTTGAAAGCGGCGAACAGCACTCTGTTACTGCATCCGATGGCAAAAGCTTCAGATGATATTACCTATTTTGCTTCATCTTACACGGACAATGTGCAGATGATGCAACTTTCCACCTCGGATGCTCTTGCGGGAGCGATGACGGAAGACATTAAATCCAAAGGTTGGCTTTTATTCTCCAATATCGTAGGAGCGAATGATACGAACATGTTGTCGGACAACTATTCGGGGTTGGTAGGCATGATAAACAAACGTATTAATGTCGTACAGACTGATTATGCCGAATTAGCTGCCAAGTATTTAAAATCCAAAAAGTATAGATAATCCCCCAAAGTATAGATGATAAAAATGACTATGAAAAACTATCTGATAATAGGAATTATTTTGCTGTTTCCTTTCCGCTTGTTTGCAGATGAACCGGTGAAGGCAATTTACGCAAAGATTACGAATCCTGATAATAAAGAAGTAACCGTAGTCGCCCATCGGGCGGATTGGCGCTTTGCACCTGAAAATTCGCTGGCAGCAATAGAGAGTTCTATCCGGTTGGGAGCCGATGTCGTGGAGTTGGACGTTCAGAAAACCAAAGACGGACAGTTGATCCTTATGCATGATAAGACTTTGGATAGAACGACCACCGGAAAAGGTAAGGTTGCCGAGTGGACACTGGATTCTATCCGTACACTCCGTCTGAAGAATGGCGCTGCTTTGAGAACCAAACATCGTGTGCCTACATTAGAGGAAGCATTATTGACGGCTAAAGGGCGCGTTATGGTAAATTTGGATAAGGCTTATCCGATATTCGATGAGATTTTCCCCATTCTGGAGAAAACCGGAACCGTTGAACAGATCATCATGAAGGGGTCAAAGCCTGTTGCAGAAGTGAAAAAGGATTTGGGAAAATATTTAGACCGGATCATATATATGCCAATCGTACATTTGGATCGACCGGGAGCTATGCAGCAAATAGATGATTTCATGAAAGAACTTCATCCGGTAGCCTTCGAATTGTTGTTCGAATCGGATACTTGTCAACTCCCCCAACAAGTGAGGACGAAGCTGGAAGGAAAAAGTAAAATCTGGTATAATACCCTTTGGGATACGATGGCAGGCGGACATGATGACGACAAATCATTGGAAAACCCGGATGAAGGATATGGATATTTGATAGATAAACTTGGAGCAACGATTATCCAGACTGATCGTACCGCTTATTTACTGGAATACTTGCAAGTCCGTAAGAAACGTAATGAGCATAAGATAGACGTCTTTCATTAATATGTAAACTTCGGTTATGTCATTTAAAATATTGGATTTTTATAAAATCTCTTCCCCGCTAGCCGGGGGAGAGACTGATTCAGAAGATTCTTCCCGCTTTAAGCGCATCCGTTGGGCTACATTTTTGTCGGCTACTACCGGATATGGCATTTACTATGTTTGTCGTCTTAGCATGAATGTAGTGCGCAAGCCAATTGTAGAGGAGGGAGTATTTTCCGAAACGCAATTAGGAATCATCGGTTCCTGTCTGTTTTTTGTGTATGCAGTGGGTAAGTTGACGAATGGTTTTCTTGCTGACCGTAGTAATGTTCGGCGTTTTATGTCTACCGGGTTATTGTGTTCCGCTTTGATAAATTTATGTTTAGGTTTCACTAGCTCCTTTTATGCTTTTGCTTTACTTTGGGGATTGAATGGTTGGTTTCAGTCAATGGGAGCAGCATCCGGAGTGGTTTCTCTCACTCGGTGGTACAGTAGTAAAGAACGGGGAACTTTTTACGGCTTTTGGTCTGCTAGTCATAATTTGGGTGAAGTATTAACCTTTATTTCCATAGCCTTATTAGTCAGTTGGATGGGATGGAGGTACGGGATGATTGGAGCTGGCATTATTGGGATATTAGGTTTCTTTATGATGCTTGTCTTTATGCGTGATACGCCACAGAGTCAGGGATTCTTGTTGAACAAAAATTCTTCATCTGTGGATTCCCATTCTTTGTCTGGTAAACAAACGGAAGATTTCAACAAAGCACAAAAGGCTGTCTTGAAGAATCCTGCAATTTGGATTTTGGCTCTGTCCAGTGCATTTATGTATATTAGCCGCTATGCGGTAAATAGTTGGGGTGTTTTCTATCTGGAAGCTCAAAAGGGATATTCTACGCTGGATGCCAGTTTTATAATATCAATCAGTTCTATTTGTGGAATCATTGGCACAGTATTTTCCGGTATCATTTCCGATAAAATGTTTTCCGGCAGTCGTAATATTCCAGCTTTAGTATTTGGGTTGATGAATGTAATAGCACTTTGTCTGTTTCTCTTGGTTCCGGGCGTACATTTTTGGATAGACGTGTTGGCAATGGTTCTTTTCGGTTTAGGTATCGGAGTTTTGATCTGTTTTCTGGGTGGTTTGATGGCAGTGGATATTGCTCCCCGTAATGCGTCGGGTGCTGCATTGGGAGTAGTCGGTATTGCCAGTTATATCGGTGCCGGATTGCAAGACATGATGAGCGGTATATTAATAGAAGGTCAAAAGACGGTTCAGAATGGCGTTGACGTTTATGATTTCACGTATATCAATTGGTTTTGGATTGGTTCAGCTCTACTTTCAGTGTTGTTTGCCTTGTTCGTTTGGAATGCAAAATCAAAAGAAGTGAATTAAAGTGAGTACATTAGGTTAGAATATAAGTCTTTGTTTTCAAGGTATTAGTCACCATTCCGGGAAGTAAGTAATGATTGCTTTTCTTCCTGGAATGGCTTTATATTTATTACTTGATTTCTACCAGCCAGCGACTTAAATTCCTACTTTCAGCACTAAACTCCACGCCAATCTTTACCACTTCTCTATGGTCTACTTTATAAGGAATCAAATATCCTTTCTCATCAATCTGTTTGAGTGCTTCTTCGGCCGTTCCGTTCAGCTTAAATTCAAATACATAGATGTATTTAGGAGTCTTTACCACAGCATCAGCGCGCCCACGTGAACTGCGGACTTCCGCTTCCGTGAATTGTCCCATCAGTTTGAAAACCAAATATAAAATAACCTGATAATGCCTTTCGGTTTGGTCGTTCAACTCGTAAGGAATATCTGCGTAAAAGGCTTCGAGACGAGTAAGGAAAGATTCGTAATCACTATTTTCCAGTTCATCAATGAATTTTCCAATATAAAATCCTTGATCGTTATTCTTCATTGGAGTGTAGAATGGAACAAGAAAATTGATGAATCCATAACGTACTTCATCATTGGGAAAATCCAATAGATAGTTATTAAATCGTCTGTCGTAGTCTTTAATCGTCAAATATCCACTTTGATAAATCAGCGGAATAGGATTATTAACATCCATTTTATATTCTGCAAAAGAAGAAACCGGAACTTCGATACCGCTTAATAAAGTACGGAGGTCGTATTCACTTTTTTGCAGCAGTTCAACTAAAAATGTAGGAGTACCTGTCTGAAACCAGTAACTATCGAATTTGCATCCGTCGAAAGAATTGAGTACGCTGAAGGGATTGAATACTCCTTCAGCAAATTCGCAGAAATGATAACCATCATAAGTGGCAGTCATTTTTTGAAGTGTCTCTTCAAAAGTCAGTTGGTTGGCTTCCGACAGGTTTTTGAGTTCAGGTGTGAAAGTATCAACTAATTCTTGCCGGGTAATGCCGCAGACCGTAGCATACGGAGGCTTCATGCTGATGTCGTTCAATTGATTCAAATCACTGAATACACTGACTTGTGAGAACTTTGTCACTCCGGTAAGAAATACAAATCGCAGATAGCGGTCGGCACTTTTTAGCACTCCGTAGAAGGCTTTCAATGTCTGGCGGTAATCGTCGAGAAGTTCCAAATTGTTGATAGCTTGCAAAAGCGGCTTATCATACTCATCCACCAATACCACTACTTGTTGACCTGTTTGTTCGCATGCTCGGCGAATAACACCCCCGAATCGTGAAGAAAGGGTTCTCTCGTCAATCCCTTTCCCGTATTTAAGTTCCCATTGAGTCAGATGATTACTAAGAATTTCATTTAACTTCTCCGGTTTATCATATTTTTCTGCGTTCAAATCAATATGTAAAACCGGATACTCCTTCCATTCAGTTTCCATTTTCTCAATGGCAAGACCTTCAAACAATTCTTTTTTACCTAAAAAATAGGATTCAAATGTAGACAACAACAAACTTTTGCCAAAACGGCGTGGTCTGCTTAGGAAATATGGCTTTCCCATATTCGCCATTCGCCATACCAATGCCGTTTTATCCACATATAAATAATTTTTCCTTCGGATATCCTCAAAGGTCTGTATTCCAATAGGAAGTTTACGCATCAAGTCATACATATTCGGTTCTTTAGCTGTTATACACATCAAAGGTAATCATTATTTCGAAATAATGATGAATGAACACTTTAAAAACGGGATATATCTGATATATATCATCTTTCTCCTTATATATTTGTTGCTTGCGTAACAAAAAGATTCCCCAAATGCGGATAAGTGGAAAAATATTAATAATATTGTCATCTGATATTTTACATCTTTGTTATACTTTTGTTCTTAAAATGCGACACTATGATTGAATTTTCAGATGAGAAATTCTTATTGGATGAAATAAAAAAAGGAAATAATCAAGCTTTTGAATATCTTTTTAAGACCTACTATCCTCGTTTGCGTGGCTATGCTATTCGTTTTGTTGAAGATGAAGAAACGGCTCGTGATATTATTCAAGAGTGCTTCTTGCGTTTCTGGGAGAAGCGGGCATTGCTGTCGGCAGTATCGGTCACATCTTTGCTTTTTGCGATGGTGCGTAATGGATGCTTGAATTACTTGAAGCATCTTTCGATTGTTGAGAAACATCAGATTGAATATCTTGCATCTGTTGATGGAGAAGAACGGCTCTACTATTCCGATTTCGCATTAGATGCCGAACATAAACTGCTGTATGACGAGCTGCAGGAACAGATCAACATTGTCATTGGGCAATTGCCTGAACGCTCCCGCGAGATATTCCTGATGAGCCGTTTCAAAGGACTGAAGAATCGTGAAATAGCAGACAAACTTCAAATATCGACCACGGCAGTTGAAAAACACATTGCCAAAGCATTGCAGTGCTTCTCTAAACACTTCAAAGACAAGTATCCGGTAGATATTTATATTATAATTATTGCCTGGGTTATTATGAATAATAAATAAAATGGAAAAGATAAACCATTGAAAATTAGGGCGAAAAAGCAGGAACCGAAAAATTCCTGCTTTTTTATTTCTATCGGTGGTTGGGTAAAAGAAATAATAGTTGTTACATCTTATAGAAAGTGAAATTATGGAAGAAAAGAAAAACATTCGTGAGTTAGCTATTCAGTATTTCGAAGGAAGAATCCTGCGCCAAGACGAGAAACTACTGTTTGCGTATGTCGGGCAAAGCGAAGAAAATCGTGCGACATTCAGACAATGGGAAAAGGAGTGGATTGCATCAGGCATTTCAGATTCCGGAACAATCGGAGAATGGGAAATTTTGCAGCGCAAGATTCGCACTCAAGAAGCTATTATCCCGATGCTTACTGTTTCAAAATTCCGGTCATCCGTATGGCGGCAAGTTGCTGCGGTTGCGGCTATCGTGATTCTGACCATAGGAGGCACCATAGGTATTTGGCAGATTTCTTCCTCATTAAAGCCGGAGACGTATTTTGTATGTGAAACTCCTTATGGAGAGAAGAGCAAAGTCGTTCTTTCTGATGGGACAGTCGTTTGGCTTAATGCAGGTTCTACACTGAAGTATTCGAACAAGTTTAATACGGCCAATCGTAAAGTCGAATTGAATGGTGAGGGATATTTTGAAGTCACAAAGAAGGAGGGAGCTACTTTCATCGTACAGACACATGGATATGACGTAGTCGTAAAAGGAACGAAGTTCGATGTATCCGCATATGCGGACGATCCATTTATTTCCACCACTCTGCTCGAAGGTTCGGTCGAGTTGAATTATAAGGGGACTCCGGTTATGATGTCTCCTGGTGAATCAATAAGATTGAATGTAGAAACCGGAAAATTTGTCCGTACCCAAGTAAATGCCTCACAATCAAAAGCGTGGGCGGAGAATCGTATAGAATTTGATCATATTACATTAAAAGAACTAGTCGCAAAACTATCCCGGCAATATGATGTGAATATTCGATTGGAATCGGAGTCGATAGGCGATAAGACTTTCCGTATTTCTCTGCGAAACAGAGAAACGATAGGAGAGGTGATGACTGCTTTGCAGGAGATCATCCCGATAACCATCGAACGTATAGACAAGGATATATATATCAGAGAATAATTTCTATTTAGTAACAACTATTATTAAATTAAATCAGGAAGAACTATGAACAACCGAAAGAACTTATTACGGTTACTTCTTTTCGTTTCATTGAGCTTTGTTGCAGTAATTTTAAATGGTCAAACAGTGAGTAAGACATTTAAAAATGAAGCTTTGAAAACGGTATTGAAAGAAGTGGAAAAACAAACTGGATTATCTGTTATTTATAAAACAGACGAGGTAAATGAGAACAAGATGATTACGGCAACATTTAAAAATGCTTCGATAAATGATGTCTTGGATAAAATTCTTGATGAAGGCTTGATTTATAAATTGCAGAATAAAATGATTGTAATTTCTAAAAGTAACCAACAAAAGCAATCAAAAAGTGGAGAGAAAAAGAAAATTTCCGGAACGGTTGTAGACGAAAATGGTACTCCTATTATTGGAGCCAGTGTCCAAATTAAAGGTGAAGCGCAAGGAACAATTACCGACTTTGATGGTAAATTTGTTTTGTCAGATGTGCCGGAAAAATCGCTATTAACTATTTCTTATATCGGATATTTGACAATAGACATTGCTGTTACTGATGAGAAACTTTCAAAGATAACCATGATAGAAGATAGTAAGTTGATTGACGAAGTTGTAGTAGTAGGTTATGGAAGCATGAGAAAGCAGGATGTCACTACTTCCATTGCAAGAGTAGGGGGGAAAGACTTGAAAGACATGCCTGTTACAGGATTTGACCAGGCTATTGTTGGTAAAATGGCTGGTGTTCAAGTAACTCAGACTTCTGGAAAACCTAACAGTGGTGCTACTATTCGCGTGAGAGGTACAGGACTATTACAGCAGGGGCAGAGCCGCTATATGTGGTGGATGGAGTACCATTGGAAAGAGCTTCAAGTGCTTTGGAAACTGTTGATATGAATGATGTGGAATCGATTGAAATATTAAAGGATGCTTCTTCGGCAGCAATTTATGGCTCACGTGGAGCAAATGGTGTTGTAATGATTACTACCAAAAAAGGGGCGAGTGGAAAAGCGAAAGTTAGTTATAATGGTTCTGTTGGTTTTCAAACGCTTTCAAAAAAGATAGATATGTTAGACGCTTATGAATTTGCAGCATTTGCACGTGACGGGCATAATGGTTCGTATTTAACCTCTTATCCTGACGCTAGTCCTGATGACCCTAATGAAGTACGAAAAAAATCTTACGACAAGATTCCACCTGAGTTATTTCCATATTTAGAAGGACAGAAAGGGCTAACAAATACAGATTGGCAAGATGCATTATATCGTACGGCTCCTATTACAAAGCATTCCATTTTTATAAGTGGTGGTGGAGAAAAGACAAAATTCTTTATTTCTGGAAGCTATTTAAATCAATCGGGTATCATTGTGAATTCGGGTTATGAAAGGTTTGGTGCTCGTCTCAATTTCACTTATAAAAGTGATAAAGTGGAATTAGGTGTTAATTTTTCACCGTCTTATTCGATAGAGGACAGAGTGGATAGTGATAATAATAAAGGAGTGGTAATTAATGCATTAATGATGCCACCTGTATGGCCGGTATATAATGAGGACGGTTCATATAATTATATGGGAAACGGATTTTGGAAAATAGGTACTGACTATCAGCATAATGCTGTTTTAAATCCTGTCGCAATGGCTAATCTGACAAAAGATCAGGTGACTCATGCTAATTTATTAGGTAACTTCTATTTTCAGTGGGAGATAATTAAAGGTTTGAAGTATAAGTTTTCAGCTGCCACTAATTATAATTATTTTTATAATGAGTATTATCGTTCGTCCGAATTGCCGTTACAGGGAGAGAAGTATTTTCAATCACCATCAAACCCCGTAGCTAAATCCAGTGGAACGTACTATTTGAACTGGCTTATAGAAAATACTTTAAATTATCAAAAGAACTTCAATGGTCATAATTTAAATGCTATCATTGGATTTACAGCTCAAAAAGATATGATGAAGAAGCATTCTGTACAAGCTACGGATTTTGTGAATGATTTAGTGCAGAATGTAGCCGGAGGAATTGTTTCTACAGGTGGAGCAGATTCACAGGCATGGGCATTGGCTTCTTTCTTGGCACGGGCACAATATGATTATAAAGGAAAATATTTATTGAGTGCTGCTATACGTTCAGATGGTTCGTCTCGTTTCGGGAAGAATAATCGTTGGGGATATTTTCCGTCAGTCTCTGTTGGATGGCGTATCATTTCTGAAGATTTCATGAGAAATCTTCCTTGGGTTAGTAATCTGAAATTACGTGCTAGTTATGGTATATCCGGTAACTTTAGTATTGGAAATTATGAACATATTGCTATGTTGAAATATACTCAATATGTATTGGGCACGGGTGAAGGTAGTTTAGTATCAGGTTTGCGTCCGTCGCAGATTTCAAATGATGATTTAGGATGGGAAATAACGCGAATGTACAATGTTGGATTAGACATCGGTTTATTTGACGAACGATTGGCATTTGAATTTGATATGTATCAAAGTAACACCTACGATCTATTGTTAGACGTACCTATCCCTCAGATTACGGGATTCTCAGATATGCGCAAGAATATTGGTGAAGTACGTAATCGTGGTGTTGAATTTACGATAGGTACCCATCACAATTGGAGTGGGTTCAGATGGGATGCAAGTTTTAATATTGCTGCCAATAGGAACAAAGTTCTTAAACTTGGCCCCGAAGATGCTCCGATCATCACATCTGCGGGCGTTAGCCATGCATATTTTAAAACAGAAGTAGGTCAGCCTATCGGCAATTACTTTTTGTTGGTTCAGGATGGAGTATTCAAAAATCAGGCAGAGCTAGATGCATATCCACACTTCTCAAATGCAAAAGTCGGTGATTTCAAATTTGTAGACGTTGATGGAAATGGTGAAATGGATTTGGATGATGACCGCGCAATTGTTGGCAATTATATGCCGAAGTTTACATATGGATTTATGAGTTCATTTGCATATAAAGGGATAGATTTGTCATTCAACTTGCAAGGTGTTCAGGGAAATAAAATTCTTAATCTACAAAGGCGTTATATAGCTAATATGGAGGGAAATGTAAACAGTATGGTCATTGCTTTAGACCGTTTTCAATCAGTGGAAAATCCGGGTAACGGACAGGTGAACAGAGCAAACCGTAAGTCAACCGGTAACAATTCACGCACATCTACATGGCATTTGGAAGATGGTTCTTATCTTAGAATGCAAAATATTACTTTAGGATATACATTGCCTAAGAATTTTGTACAAAAGTTCGGATTAACATCATTGAGACTTTATTTTTCCGGTCAGAATTTATTTACGATAACCAATTACTCCGGTTATAATCCGGAAGTAAGTAACTATAATTCTAATGGTTCCTTGACTCCTGGTGTGGATTATGGATCATATCCGTTATCTAAGACTTATTCGTTTGGTTTGAATGTTAGCTTTTAATAAATACATGAAATTATGAAGAATAAATTATTGATAGTATGTGCATTTTTCTGTTTGAGTTCTTGTGAGGGCTTCTTAGATTTGTCGCCGGAATCTCAGCCTAATGCTAAAGAATTTTATGTAACTGAAAATGATTTTAATAGTGCGGTAATGGCGTGTTACCAGTCGCTTCGGAATTATCCGACAATCGTTCTTGATGTATTGGAGTATCGTTCGGATAATATGTTTATGCCAAGTTTTACGTCCGGTTCTCAAGATAAATATGAAATCAACCATTTTCAAGATAACAAGACAAATAGTTTGATTGCTGATATTTGGGAGAAATCGTACAGTGCAATAAGTTGTTGTAATGTGATGATAGATCACATTCAGAATGCAACAATTAATGCCGACAAGAAATTACAATTTGAGGCGGAAGCCCGTTTCATTCGTGCATTTCATTATTTTAATTTGGTGCGTCTCTTTGGTGGAGTGCCATTGGTTGTACATGAACTTTCCGATGGAGAGGCCTTGAAGATGCCTCGGGAGAGCGTAGGCAAAGTTTATGAGCAGATTGAATCCGATCTGATATTTGCTTTACAGTTACCCGATACTTATGATAAATCAGATTTAGGGCGGGTGACATCTAATGCGGCTGAAGCTCTTCTTGCAAAAACTTATCTGACAAATAAGAAATATAATGATGCAAAGACTCATTTAAATAATATCATAATCACAGAGAAATATGATTTGCTTACTGATATAAAGGATGTTTTTGATGTGAATAATGAGATGAATAAAGAGATCTTGTTTGCCATTAAATATAGTAAAACATTGATTGACGGTGGTCATGGAATGTGGTTAAGTCTATCGGATGTAACATTGGGCCATTTTAGTGACGTCCTGAAAGGAGCCTATAATAGTGATGATGCGCGTGCAGGATTGTTGGAGTACAAAAAGAGTGGTTCTGTTTATTTACCGATGAAATATTATGATATTCAGGATGTATCTACTAAAGATGTTGGAAATGATTTTATCGTTTTGCGATATGCAGATATTCTTTTGATGTATGCGGAGGTATTGAACGAAGAATCTTTTGATACGGATATTAACTCAAAGAACAGCGGTTTTTATTATCCTTAATTCCGCAACACTATAGTTTAACATTATTTATAAGTGCCTGAGCAACAAAAAGTTGCCCAGGATTTTGCCATGTCAGAATTTTCACTTACCTTAGTGTTGCGAAAAGAAGACAAG
>ENA-OQNO01001591-OQNO01001591.1-human-gut-metagenome-genome-assembly--contig:-NODE-1591-length-14815-cov-4.237813_pt1 | contig 14815 bp, 13 predicted proteins | sample MGYA00242629_ERZ504880 | MGnify/ENA primary metagenome ERZ504880 (study PRJEB26092, sample SAMD00036377) | human gut metagenome | host: Homo sapiens | study: EMG produced TPA metagenomics assembly of... | reverse complement strand
GTATCTAACTGCTGTGGGCGCGGGCGCTCGGGCAGACGGGCGACCTGAGCGCGCAGCGCTTCGCCCAGTAGATTCGATGATCCCAGCCACTGCGACTGTTCGCGCAGGGTGTTCAGCGCCTGGCGCACCTGGAGCGTTTGATTAGTGGCTTGTCGCTGCTGCGAGGCTACCAGATCCAGGCGCTGGACCTGCTGATTGAGCGCCTGCGACAGCTCGCGGTTGATTTTGAACTGGTCGATGATCCCCGGCGGCAGATTTTCGCTGTTTTCCGCCAGCAGCTCGGTACTTTCCAGCGCCTTTTCCGCTTCGCGTTGGCGCTGGCTGTTTTGCTGATTACGCAGCGCCTGCAGGTAGGCATCGAGTTGTTCGCTCTGTTTCTGCGCCAGCTCAGAGCGGATGCGCGACAGCTCCTGGCGGTTGTTGGCGGAGAGTTGGGCCAGATCCAGCTCGTCGACCAGCGCTTTCAGACGCGCGGATTCCGCCTGCAGACCGAGATTTTGCGCCTGCGCCAGCGGCGTATTGCCGGGCTGCGCGCCGACGCGGCGTTCAATCTCATTAAGCTTGCGGCGGGCGTCGGTTTGCTGCTGCGGTAATTGATTAAGGGAGTCGGCGATTTCCCGCGCCCGATCCTGCTCCTGCTGCGCCTGGCGGCTGGCTTCCAGCAGTTGGCTGCTGACCTGCAGGATCTCCTGATTCAGCGCTTCGGCGGTGAGAGCGGTAGGCACCTGGTGCGGCGTATCGCCGACATTCGCTAACTGGGCGCGGAGAGTTTGAAACAGTTTGGGGAAATTATCGATGACGTCCTGGTACTGGCGAGCGCGCTCAACGGAGGCATTGCGTTCCTCAAGCGCATTCAGCGCGGCTTGCAGGACTTCGACGGTTTCAGGCTGGGCGGGTTTCGCCGCCTTCGCCTGTTCCAGTTCCTGGGTGATTTGTTTGACGTCCGGGGCCGTCGCTGCGTACGCCCCGAAGCTGAGGCTCAAGGCCAACAGAAAAGTGTATATCAGGCGCACGGCGTAACCCTTTGTCGTCAGGAATTAACCTTCGTCTTGTTTATCGTCAACCAGCGGGCTGGCGCGGTGTTCGGCGCGGATCTCTTCTTCCGGCAACGGCGCAGGTTCCACGGAGATATCAGTTTCTACGGCCGTTGCCAGCGGCTCGCCGATTTTGGTGACTGACAGGCTTTGCAGCTGTTCAACCAGCTTCACCTGGCCCGGCGCAAACAGATTAATCACCGTTGAGCCCAGTTTAAAGCGACCCATCTCCTGGCCTTTCAGCAGCGCAACGGAGCCTTCGCTTTCGCCTGCAGGCCAGGTCCAGCGCTTGATAATGCCTTCGCGCGGCGGCGTCACGGTGCCGGACCAGACGGTCTCGATGCTGCCAACAATCGTTGCGCCGACCAGAATCTGCGCCATCGGGCCAAATTCAGTATCGAACAGGCAGATGACGCGCTCGTTGCGAGCAAACAGGTTCGGTACGTTTTGCGCGGTCAGGTGGTTTACCGAGAACAGATCGCCCGGGACATAGATCATCTCACGCAGGATACCGTTGCACGGCATATGCACGCGGTGATAGTCGCGCGGCGACAGGTAAGTGGTGGCGAAACTACCGTTACGGAACAGGTCAGCCATCTGGTAGTTACCCGCCAGCAGGGCTTCCAGGGTGTAATTGTGGCCTTTGGCCTGCAGAATTTTGTCATCTTCGATAGCGCCAAGCTGGCTGATAACGCCGTCAGCCGGCATCACCAGCACGTTGGGATCGGTGTTGAGCGGGCGAACATCGTCACGCAGCGGGCGAACGAAGAAGTCGTTAAAGGTGCGGTAAGCGGCGGTATCTGGCTTCTGCGCCTCTTTCATATCGACCTTGTAGTATTTGACGAACAGATCGATAACCAGTTTAGTCAGCCAGCCTGCTCGTTTACTTGCCCCCCAGCCTGCGAGGCGGGTGAGCCACAGTTTAGGCAGAATATATTGTAGCGAGAGTTTAAACGAGTTTAACAAGGTAGCCTCCAGGCCGTTAATTGTCGTTCCTGACCCCGCTTTGGCGCGGGGTACTGAAAAGGGGGACGATTCTATACGTAAACTTCAGCGAATTGTATCCGCGCCGTTGTGCTGGCAAAGCGAGTACGTATAGCGACGACAGCTTAAATGTCAGTCGTCGGTTGATGAAAAGCTTTTACGCGTTTTTACCTGCACCTGTTCCATACTTTCCAGGATGCGGTGATAGTTGGCGAAACGGCTTTCGGCGATGGCGCCTTTTTCTACCGCTTCGCGAATGGCGCAGCCTGGATCGGTGTCGTGCTTGCAGTCACGATATTTGCAATGGCCTAAATAATCATGGAATTCGACAAAGCCGTTGGTGATTTGTTCCGCATCAAGATGCCACAGGCCAAACTCGCGCACGCCCGGGGAGTCGATCACATCGCCGCCGTGCGGGAAGTGATAAAGACGCGCGGCGGTGGTGGTGTGCTGGCCGAGCCCTGACACATCGGAGACGTCGTTCGTCAGGATTTGCTCCTCCCGCAGTCCCAGCAGCGTGTTCAGCAGGCTGGATTTACCCACCCCGGACTGGCCGGCAAAAATACTGATGCGCCCGGTCAGCGCCTCTTCAAGCGGCTTCAGGCCGTCCTGAGTATGGCTGGACACCATCAATACCGGATAACCGATCTGGCGATAGATATCCATCTGCTCGTTGACGAAGGCCATGCCGTCATCGTCCAGCAGGTCTATCTTATTCAGTACCAGCAGCGGTTCGATATTCTGCGCTTCGCAGGCCACCAGATAGCGGTCGATAATATTGAGCGACAGTTCGGGTAAAATGGCCGAAACCACCACGATTTGGTCGATATTTGCCGCGATAGGCTTCACGCCGTCGTAAAAGTCCGGGCGCGTCAGCACCGAGGCGCGTTCATGTACCGCTTCGACGATACCTTTGACGTTGACCCCGTCGGCGGCGTCTTTACCTGGCCGCCAGACCACGCGGTCGCCGGTCACCAGGGAACGAATGGTCCGGCGAATGTTGCAGCGGTGGGTCGTGCCATCCGCGGATTCGACATCGGCATGCATACCAAAACGGCTGATGACGATGCCTTCTGAAGGCTCGCCAAACAGGTTGTCATCGTAGTCGGCCTTCTCCGAAGTCGTTTTCAGGCGGCGCTGGTGGTTGGCCTTGACGCGGCGCTGCTGGCCTTTGGAGAGCTTATTTTTACTCAATCGAACTGGCTCCTGGTCGCCCTGATGGGGCAAAACCTCTATGATACACGCTATTTTAGATGAATATAGTCACGCAAGAAGGGTGGAAAATAGCATGAGTGCAGATGAAAACAACCTGATTTGGATCGATCTTGAGATGACCGGTCTGGATCCCGAGCGCGATCGCATTATCGACATCGCCACCCTGGTCACCGACGCGAATCTGAATATTCTGGCAGAAGGCCCAACCATTGCCGTGCACCAGTCTGATGCTCAGCTGGCGCTAATGGACGAATGGAACGTGCGTACTCATACCGGAAGCGGGCTGGTCGATCGCGTGAAGGCCAGTACCGTGGGCGACCGCGAAGCGGAACTGGCCACTATTGAGTTTCTCAAGCAGTGGGTGCCGGCAGGGAAATCGCCAATTTGTGGCAACAGCATCGGTCAGGACCGCCGCTTCCTGTTCAAATATATGCCGCAACTGGAAGCTTACTTCCATTATCGCTATCTCGACGTCAGCACCCTAAAAGAGCTGGCGCGCCGCTGGAAGCCGGAAATCCTTGATGGGTTTAAAAAGCAGGGCACTCACCAGGCCATGGACGATATCCGTGAATCCGTCGCCGAGTTAGCCTATTATCGCGAGCATTTTATTAAGCTCTGAAGCGTAAACGGGGCCGACATGGCCCCGTTCTTTTTGCTGCCTTACTTAAACCATTTCTGTTCCATCTGCTGGAACTCCGGCGACGCTTTTACCACCTCCAGCGCGTCGTTAATCTGCTTAAGCAACTCCGGATCGTCTTTGCGTACCGCGATGGCATATTGTTTGCCGTAGTAGGCCGGGTCGGTGGCGCGTTCTTTCATCTCGGCGTAATCAGGATTCTCCGCCAGCCACTGGTCCATCGTCGCTAAATCGCCGATCGCGCCGTCGACTTCGCCGCTTTTCAACGCCGCCAGCGCGTCGCTATCGCTGTCAAAGGCGACGGTTTGAATGCCTTTTTGTTTATCGCGTAGATAACGCTGATGAACGCTGCCTTTGACCACGGCGAGCTTTTTACCCTGCAGGTCGGCAAACCCGTGAGCGGCGTCTTTTGCCGTGACTACCACGCCGGATAGCTCCTGGCGATAAGGTTGGCTGAAGGCGACCTGCTTTTCACGCATCGGCAACACTTCAATGCCGGCGATTATGGCGTCGAACTTTTTAAAGCGCAGCGCCGGAATGAGGGTATCAAAGCGCTGCGGCGTGAATTTGCATTCCGCTTGCATCTGCTTACACAGCGCATTGGCCAAATCAATGTCGAAACCCGTTGCCTGGCCTTTGCCTTTGACGGTCTCAAACGGCGGATTGGCGGTTGTGGTACCAAAATGGAGAGTCTCGGCAGAAGCCGTTCCGATGAAGGATGTGGTCAGCAGCAGGACGGTAAGCGCTTTTTTCATTCTGAATCCCTGATTGTCGTCATGGTGGACCTTTTCGCGGATAACCTCCGCGGTGTCATGCGGGCGATTTTGCGCCATTCGCGCGGGGGTAAAAAGATATTTTGCTAATTATGGCGGTTATTTATACAATTCAGAGGGCTGTGTGGCGAGAAAATGTCCATTCAAACAAAAAACGAAAAAAAGTGCTCGCCAGGGGGTTGCAGGTGAATCGAATTCTCGTATAATGCGCCTCCCGTAACGACGCAGAAATGCAAATTACGACGCCATCGAAATATGGCAAAAAAGCAGTAACGCGGGAATAGCTCAGTTGGTAGAGCACGACCTTGCCAAGGTCGGGGTCGCGAGTTCGAGTCTCGTTTCCCGCTCCAAAATTTGAAAGCAGCACCATACCAAAACATAGTTTTCAGGTTGCCGGCAGGTAGATTGAAAACCGATGTAAGCGGGAATAGCTCAGTTGGTAGAGCACGACCTTGCCAAGGTCGGGGTCGCGAGTTCGAGTCTCGTTTCCCGCTCCAAAATTTGAAAGACACACCATACCAAAGCATAGTTTTCAGGTTACCAGCAGGTAGATTGAAAACCGATGTAAGCGGGAATAGCTCAGTTGGTAGAGCACGACCTTGCCAAGGTCGGGGTCGCGAGTTCGAGTCTCGTTTCCCGCTCCAAATTTCTTCCTTTATCCAGTTTATCCACAGTGCGAAATCGCGCCGGGGATGATTTTCATTGCCTATCTAAAAATACTGTAAACAGAGTTATCCACAGGCTGTCGTTTGGCTGACGGCGCGATAAATGCTTCACTTTGTAAATAGTATTATTGTATCTGATTGAAATTTAACATTTAAATTTCATTTCAAACTGTTAATTCGATCACTTGACGTACGTCTGCCCGTTGAAACGCAATGTGTTTTTGTTTTTATTCACAGCCTGTGAATGAATCAGGCGTCGCGCGGTAATCCTTTCTCGACCACCCTGACCAGGCGTAATTTCTGCGGCAACTGCACTTCGACAACGTTGGCGTTTCGCTTTTCGATCTGCTGCGCAACCGCCCATTCAATGTGTTCATCGAGAAGTGGGTGCTCACCTCGGCGACTTTCCAGCGCGACCAGATTGGCTTCATTCCACGGGGCATTACCGAGCGCGACGGCGATATTGCGTAACCAGCGTAAGTGACCGATACGGCGTATCGCCGATCCCTCAGTGACTTTCAGGAACCAGGCTTCGCTCCAGGCGAACAGCTCAATCAGCTGCGGCGCATGTAGCGCTTTACGCGGGCTGAAGTCCTCTTCATCGGTGAGCTGCGAAAAACGGTTCCACGGACATATCAACTGGCAATCATCGCAGCCGTAAATACGGTTGCCGATAAGCGGACGAAATTCTTCCGGGATGGCGCCTTCCAACTCGATGGTCAGATAGGAGATGCAGCGCCGCGCGTCGACGGTATAGGGCTCGACGAGGGCGCCGGTCGGGCAGATAGTCATACAGGCGACACAACGCCCGCACTCTTCGGCAACTGGCTGGTCTACAGGCAGTGGCAGATCGATAAGCAACTCGCCGAGGAAGAAAAACGATCCGGCGTCGCGGCTTAAGATAAGTGAGTGCTTACCTGTCCAGCCAAGCCCTGCTTTTTCAGCGATGGGCCGCTCCAGGATAGGCGCGGAATCGACAAACGGTCTAAAATTGAGCGAAGCACACTGTTCCTGAATCATCTCGCCGAGTTTTTTCAGGCGGTTACGTAGCAGCTTATGATAATCACGCCCCAGGGCATAACGGCTGACGTAACCCAGCGTGGGATCTTTCAGAGTGCTGGCGAAAGCAGCATTGGCGGGCAGGTAGTTCATGCGCACGCTAATCACGCGTAGCGTACCGGGCAGCAGTTCATGCGGCCGGGCGCGCATCATGCCGTGGCGAGCCATCCATTCCATTTCGCCATGGTATTGTTTATCCAGCCATGTCTGTAGTTTAGGTTCGCTGGCGCTGAGATCGGTATCGGTAATACCGACCTGCTGGAAGCCAAGCTCGGTGCCCCATTGTTTGATTTGTTGCGCTAACTGATTGAGATCGAGGGGCTGTGACATGATGGACCATACAATGACGAAAAACCCTGACAGTATACCACACATCGTATGGCCAGCGGAGACGCTGCGCCAGGCGGAAAGAGAGGCGGCGGATAGTCTCGGGCTGACGCTTTTTGAATTGATGCGGCGTGCCGGTGAGGCGGCGTTTCAACTGGCCCGAAGCCTTTATCCCGCCAGCCAGCACTGGTTGATTCTTTGCGGCCACGGCAATAACGGCGGCGACGGCTATGTCGTCGCGCGACTGGCGCAGGCGCAGGGCATCGCGGTAACGCTACTGGCGTTGGAAAGCGATAAGCCGCTGCCGGAAGAGGCGCAGGCCGCGCGGGAAGAGTGGCTCAATGCCGGCGGCGTCATCCACGCCGCCGATAGCGCCTGGCCGGATGATATCTCATTGATTATTGACGGGCTGCTCGGCACCGGCCTGCATAGCGCGCCGCGCGCTAACGTCGCCGGGCTGATTGAACTGGCGAATGCCTATCCCGCGCCGGTTATTGCGCTTGATATCCCCTCCGGGTTGAACGCGCAAACCGGCGCGACGCCTGGCGCGGTAATCCACGCCGCCCATACCCTGACGTTTATCGCGCTAAAACCCGGACTACTGACCGGCAACGCCCGCGACGTAGTCGGGCGCTTACATCATCATGCGCTCGGGCTGGAGCGCTGGCTTGCCGGGCAAAACACCGCTATTCGCCGTTTTTCCGCAGCGCAACTGGCAGGCTGGTTGCCGCCGCGTCGCCCGACGTCGCATAAAGGCTCGCATGGTCGGCTGGTGATTATCGGCGGCGATCGCGGCACCGCTGGCGCCATTCGTATGGCAGGTGAGGCCGCGCTGCGTGCCGGCGCGGGTTTAGTACGCGTGCTGACCAGGGCGGAAAATATCGCGGGCATTGTGACTGCCAGACCGGAATTGATGGTCCATGAGCTGAACGGTGACTCTCTTGCCGAGAGCCTGGAGTGGGCGGATGTCGTGGCGATTGGTCCCGGTCTTGGGCAAAGCGAATGGGGTAAAGCGGCGCTGCGGCAGGTAGAGAATTTTCGCAAACCGATGGTCTGGGATGCCGACGCGTTGAACCTGCTGGCAATCAATCCCGATAAACGTCACAATCGCGTGTTAACCCCGCATCCTGGCGAAGCCGCCCGTTTATTGAATATCAGCGTGGCAGAAGTTGAAAGCGATCGCTTACATTCTGTACAACGTCTGGTAAAACGGTATGGCGGCGTGGTGGTGCTAAAAGGCGCAGGAACCGTCGTGGCGAATAACGCGGGGGAAATCGGTATCATTGATGCCGGTAATCCCGGAATGGCCAGCGGTGGGATGGGCGATGTGCTCACCGGCATTATCGCCGCGCTGTTGGGACAGGGGCTGACCCCATATGATGCCGCTTGCGCAGGCTGCGTGGCGCACGGCGAAGCCGCAGACCGGCTGGCCGCCAGAGATGGCGCCCGCGGGATGCTGGCGACCGATCTTTTTTGCACGCTGAGGCGTGTTGTTAACCCGGATGTGATTGACCTAGACCATGATTAACCGTGTGATTCCTTTACCCGACGAGCAGGCGACATTAGACCTTGGCAACCGCGTAGCGCAGGCCTGTAGCGGCGCGACGGTTATCTATCTGTATGGCGATTTAGGCGCGGGTAAAACCACCTTCAGCCGCGGTTTTCTGCAGGCCCTTGGCCACCGCGGCAATGTCAAAAGCCCAACGTATACGCTGGTGGAGCCTTACACCCTCGACAATCTGATGGTGTATCACTTCGACCTCTACCGGCTGGCGGATCCTGAGGAGCTCGAATTTATGGGGATCCGCGATTACTTCGCTAACGATGCCATCTGCCTGGTAGAATGGCCGCAACAAGGTGCGGGTGTACTGCCTGACCCGGATGTCGAAATTCACCTGGATTATCAGGCGCAAGGGCGTGAGGCGCGCGTAACGGCGGTCTCTTCATTGGGTGAGTCTTTATTGGCGCGTTTAGCCATTTAGCCTAAAGGATGACGGGATGAAGTATCGTATAACCAGTTGGCTGGCCGCCGCTCTGATGCTGCTCGGCACTCAGGCATCCGCGGCAAGTTTATCCGATATCCAGGTCTCAAACGGCGATCGGCAGGCCCGCATCACGCTAAGTTTTGTCGGCGATCCTGAATATTCTTTCACCCCGCAAGGTAAGCGGGCGGTGGCGTTGGATATCAAACAAACCGGCGTACTTCAGGGGCTGCCGCTGCAGTTTAGCGGTAATAATCTGGTCAAGAGCATTCGTTCCGGCTCGCCTCAGGATACGCAATCGCTGCGTCTGTTGGTCGATCTGACGGAAGATGGTAAAACGCGGGCGGTGAAGCAGCAAAATGGCGCCAACTATACCGTCGTCTTTACCATTAACGCTGATGTGCCGCCGCCGCCGCCTCCTCCGCCAGTGATAGCGAAACGGGTCGAAGCGCCGGTAGTGGCGTCGCGTCCGAGCACGCCGCCGCGCAATCCGTTTAAAAACTCTGGCAGCGACAGAACCACGGTGGTGACCAGCAGTCAGCCGGCGATGACCAACAACCAGACCATCAGCCGTCCGGCGGCGCGTACCGTCTCTTCTGACGATAAAATTATTATCGCCATTGATGCCGGTCACGGCGGCCAGGATCCTGGCGCCATCGGACCGGGCGGCACCAAAGAGAAAAACGTCACGATTGCTATCGCCCATAAACTACGGGCGTTGCTCAACGACGATCCGCAGTTTAAACCGGTGCTTACCCGCAACGGCGACTACTTCATCTCGGTTATGGGGCGTTCGGACGTGGCGCGCAAACAAAACGCCAATTTCCTTGTCTCTATCCATGCCGATGCGGCCCCGAACCGTGACGCGACCGGCGCATCGTGGTGGGTGCTCTCTAACCGCGCGCGAATAGCGAAATGGCCGGCTGGCTAGAACAGCATGAGAAACAATCCGAACTTTTGGGCGGTGCGGGCGATGTGCTGGCGAATAGCCAGTCGGATCCTTATCTGAGCCAGGCGGTGCTGGATTTACAGTTCGGCCATTCCCAGCGCGTCGGTTATGATGTGGCGACGGATGTACTAAGCCAGCTGCAGCGGGTCGGTAATCTCCATAAACGCCGCCCGGAGCATGCCAGCCTTGGCGTTCTGCGCTCGCCGGATATTCCGTCGATCCTCGTCGAAACCGGCTTTATCAGTAATAACGGCGAAGAGCGCCTGCTGGGTAGCGATGATTACCAACAGCAGATTGCAGAGGCGATTTATAAAGGGCTGCGTAACTATTATATGCAGCACCCGCTGCAATCAGCGCCGCGCGGCACGGCTGCGCAAACCGCCAGCGCCAGTTTGCCTGGCGGGACGTTGATTAACTAAGGAGAAGGTCATGCCGATTCAGGTTCTACCGCCGCAGCTCGCCAACCAGATTGCCGCTGGCGAGGTGGTGGAACGTCCGGCGTCGGTAGTGAAGGAGCTGGTTGAGAACAGCCTTGATGCCGGCGCAACCCGTATCGACATTGATATCGAACGCGGGGGCGCGAAGCTTATCCGTATTCGCGATAACGGCTGTGGGATCAAAAAAGATGAGCTGGCGCTGGCGCTGGCTCGTCACGCCACCAGTAAAATCGCCTCGCTGGATGACCTTGAGGCGATCATCAGCCTTGGCTTTCGCGGCGAAGCGTTGGCCAGTATCAGTTCCGTCGCCCGCCTGACGCTGACTTCGCGTACCGCGGAGCAGCACGAGGCATGGCAGGCTTATGCTGAAGGGCGCGACCAGGCAGTGACGGTGAAACCGGCGGCGCATCCGATAGGCACCACGCTGGAAGTCCTGGATCTGTTTTACAACACCCCCGCGCGGCGCAAGTTCATGCGTACCGAAAAAACCGAGTTTAATCATATTGATGAAATCGTCCGCCGCATCGCGCTGGCGCGTTTCGATGTAACGATTAATCTCAGCCATAACGGCAAAATGATGCGCCAGTATCGCGCAGTGGCGGAAGGCGGCCCGCGTGAACGCCGCCTCGGCTCGATTTGCGGCGCGGCGTTTCTGGAACACGCGTTGGCCATTGAGTGGCAGCATGGCGATCTGACGCTGCGCGGCTGGGTTGCCGATCCGTTGCATACCAATCCGGCATTAGCGGAAATCCAGTACTGCTACGTCAACGGGCGTATGATGCGTGACCGGCTGATCAACCATGCCATTCGCCAGGCCTGTGAAGACAAGCTGGGCGCTGACCAGCAGCCGGCGTTTGTGTTGTATCTGGAGATTGACCCGCATCAGGTTGATGTCAACGTGCATCCGGCGAAGCACGAAGTACGTTTCCATCAATCGCGGCTGGTGCATGATTTTATCTATCAAGGCGTACTGAGCGTGCTGCAGCAGCAACTGGATGCGCCGTTGGCGGAAGAAGACGAAGCGCCCGCGTCGCGGCCGGTGCCGGAAAATCGCGTAGCGGCGGGCGCTAACCATTTCGCTCGCCCATCGCCTGCCCGGGAACCGGCGGCGGGTTATGATATCCGCGTGCCGCGGGAACCTGCCGCCGGCGGCGGCGGCTATAGCGCAGGCGGCGCCAACTGGCCCCACGCGCAGCCGGGCTATCAAAAACAGCAGGGGGCGCTTTACCGTCAACTGCTGCAAACCCCGGCGGCGGAAAAGCCACCCGTTGCGCCGGCGCCTGCGGAAAGCCTGGCAGCCCACAGCCAAAGCTTTGGCCGGGTGCTGACTATTATCGGCAGCGATTGCGCGCTGCTCGAGCGCGGCGGCACATTGGCGTTGCTGGCGCTGCCGGTGGCGGAGCGCTGGCTGCGTCAGGCGCAGCTAACGCCGGGCGCGGAAGCGGTTTGCGCGCAGCCGCTGCTGATCCCGCTGCGTCTTAAAGTGAGTGAAGCAGAACGTAAGGCGCTGGAAAAGGCGCAGCCGGCGCTGGCGCAATTGGGTATCGATTTACAAGCAGATGCTCAGCACGTGACGGTTCGCGCGGTGCCTTTACCCTTAAGACAACAAAATTTACAAATCTTGATTCCTGAACTGATAGGCTACCTGGCGCAGCTAACGGCATTCGACGTCGGCGACATTGCCCAGTGGACGGCGCGTAATCTGACGAGCGAGCACGCGCAGTGGAGTATGGCGCAGGCGATTTCCGTGCTGGCGGACGTTGAGCGTTTATGTCCGCAGCTGATTAAAGCGCCGCCGGGTGGTCTGTTACAACCTGTTGATTTACATTCGGCGATGACAGCCCTGAAAGATGAGTGATGTAACTGAGGCGAGCCTGCCTAAGGCAATTTTTTTAATGGGGCCGACGGCCTCCGGTAAAACCGCATTAGCTATCGCCTTGCGTAAAGTTTTGCCCGTAGAGTTGATTAGCGTCGATTCCGCCCTCATCTATCGAGGAATGGATATCGGCACGGCCAAACCCGATGCCGCGGAGCTTAGCGCTGCGCCGCATCGGTTGCTGGATATCCTTGATCCGGCAGAGTCGTACTCGGCGGCGGATTTTCGCCGCGATGCGTTGGCGGAAATGGCGGATATCGTCGCCGCCGGGCGCATCCCGCTGCTGGTCGGCGGAACAATGTTGTACTTCAAAGCGTTGTTGGAAGGGTTATCGCCGCTGCCTTCGGCGGATCCCGCAGTCAGGGCCAGAATTGAGCAACAAGCAGCAGAGCAGGGGTGGCACGCATTGCACCGGCAGTTACAGGATATCGATCCCGTGGCCGCCGCGCGTATTCATCCAAATGATCCGCAAAGACTTTCCCGAGCACTGGAAGTTTTTTTCATTTCGGGTAAAACTTTAACGGAACTGACGCAAACGTCAGGAGAGGCTCTGCCGTATCAGGTGCATCAGTTCGCCATCGCCCCGGCGAGCCGTGAACTGCTACATCAACGCATTGAGCAGCGTTTTCATCAGATGTTGGCTTCAGGTTTTGAAGCAGAAGTGCGGGCGCTATTTGCCCGTGGAGATTTGCATACGGATATGCCTTCCATTCGTTGTGTCGGATACCGCCAGATGTGGTCATACCTTGAAGGCGAGGTCCCGTATGATGAAATGGTTTATCGAGGTGTTTGCGCGACGAGACAGTTAGCTAAACGTCAGGTCACCTGGCTGCGTGGTTGGGAAGATGTTCACTGGTTAGACAGTGAGCAACCTGAACAAGCGCTCAACAAAGTATTACAGGTTGTTGGTGCTAGCCAGAACTGAACGTGTACAATTGAATGGTATCGTGCGTAATTTTTTTTAAGAATCGTAAGGTTCTGAGTACAAAACAAGCATACATATAAGGAAAAGAGAGAATGGCTAAGGGGCAATCTTTACAAGATCCGTTCCTGAACGCTTTGCGTCGGGAACGTGTTCCGGTTTCTATTTATTTGGTGAATGGTATTAAGCTGCAAGGGCAAATTGAGTCTTTCGATCAGTTCGTGATCCTGTTGAAGAACACGGTCAGCCAGATGGTCTATAAGCACGCAATTTCTACTGTTGTTCCGTCCCGTCCGGTGTCTCACCACAGCAATAATGCTGGCGGCGGTGCAAACAACTATCACCACGGTGGTAGCGCGCAAGGTTCTTCTGCGCCGCAGCAAGACAGCGACGACGCCGAATAAGGCTAATGCTGTTTTTCCACGTCGGGGAGCCAGGTTTTCTGCGTTCCCCGCTGGTATTTTATAAGGGGTTTACGCTTGTTTGACCGTTATGATGCCGGTGAGCAGGCGGTACTGGTACACATCTATTTTTCGCAAGACAAAGATATGGAGGATCTCCAGGAGTTTGAATCCCTGGTCTCTTCCGCCGGTGTCGAAGCAATGCAGGTGATTACCGGTAGCCGTAAAGCACCGCACCCGAAGTATTTTGTTGGTGAAGGTAAGGCTGTTGAAATTGCGGAAGCCGTAAAAGCGACCGGCGCCTCGGTCGTGCTGTTCGATCATGCCTTGAGTCCGGCCCAGGAACGTAACCTGGAGCAGCTTTGCGAATGCCGGGTTATCGATCGCACCGGTCTGATTTTAGATATCTTTGCCCAGCGAGCGCGTACCCACGAAGGGAAACTGCAGGTTGAGCTGGCGCAGCTGCGCCATCTGGCCACCCGTCTGGTACGCGGCTGGACCCACCTTGAAAGGCAGAAGGGCGGGATTGGTTTGCGCGGACCGGGTGAAACCCAGCTCGAAACCGACCGTCGATTGCTGCGTAACCGTATTATGCAGATCCTGTCGCGACTGGAAAAAGTAGAAAAGCAGCGCGAGCAAGGTCGGCGGTCACGCGCTAAGGCCGATATCCCTACCGTCTCGCTGGTGGGATATACCAACGCCGGAAAATCAACGCTGTTCAACCAGATAACCGAAGCGGAAGTCTATGCCGCGGACCAACTGTTCGCCACCCTGGACCCAACGCTGCGCCGCATTAACGTCACCGACGTCGGCGAAACGGTACTGGCTGACACCGTAGGCTTTATTCGTCATCTGCCGCACGATTTGGTGGCGGCGTTTAAAGCGACGCTGCAGGAGACGCGTCAGGCGACGCTGCTGCTGCACGTTATCGACGCGGCGGATGTCCGCGTGCAGGAAAATATTGATGCAGTAAATACGGTCCTTGCTGAAATCGAGGCCGATGAAATCCCGTCATTGCTGGTGATGAACAAAATCGATGTGCTTGACGATTTTGAACCGCGCATCGATCGGGATGAAGAGAATAAACCGATTCGGGTCTGGCTCTCCGCCCAGACCGGAGTTGGCGTACCACTGCTTTTTCAGGCGTTAACAGAACGTCTTTCCGGCGAAGTGGCTCAGCATACGCTGCGTTTACCGCCGCAGGAAGGTCGTCTGAGAAGCCGGTTCTATCAGCTTCAGGCGATAGAAAAAGAGTGGATGGAGGATGACGGCAGCGTAAGCCTGCAAGTGCGCATGCCCATCGTGGACTGGCGTCGCCTCTGCAAACAAGAGCCTGCGTTGGTCGACTACGTGGTTTGACCTGGCCTGAAGATATTAACCCCTGTGGGGATATCAAAAACAAATATGGAGCATATACATGGCGTGGAATCAGCCCGGTAATAACGGACAAGACCGCGACCCGTGGGGAAGCAGCAAGAATGGCGGCAACTCTGAGGGAAATGGAAACAAAGGCGGTCGCGATCAGGGGCCGCCCGATCTGGATGATATCTTCCG
>ENA-OQNO01001578-OQNO01001578.1-human-gut-metagenome-genome-assembly--contig:-NODE-1578-length-14876-cov-3.620856_pt1 | contig 14876 bp, 12 predicted proteins | sample MGYA00242629_ERZ504880 | MGnify/ENA primary metagenome ERZ504880 (study PRJEB26092, sample SAMD00036377) | human gut metagenome | host: Homo sapiens | study: EMG produced TPA metagenomics assembly of... | reverse complement strand
GCCTCGCGTATCAACGCAAGGTTCTCAACCTGTATCTCATCGATCATCGCGCACCTCTTGCAGCGTCGGCTCTAGGTTCCATTCAGCCCCCCAGTATACCAGTGAGACAAAGGGACGGGGTCGATGTCTCATTTCGAATCCGCAGCATCAAACGCTGCTCAAGGTGGACGAAATGAGACATTGACCCCGTCCCTTTGTCTCATTTACAGCGCGAATCGATCCTGCAGGGAGGAGGGTGCGGCGCATTGCCCGCGATGCCATTCCATCAGATACGCCACGCAGTCGGTACGGTTGCACGAACGCAAAAGCTCGATCTGCCGATCGAACGAGGCCTCGTCGATGAACCCGGCTTCCACCAACGCCTCGACCATGTCCCGATCGCCCTCGCGCGCCACGCGCTCCTGAGCCTCTTTACCGTATCCTCGCAGATGAGAGACGAGAACGGATCGCGTCTCTTCAGACAGGCGAAACGGCGTGGCAAGCCGGTGAAGACGCGCGCCCAAACGATCCGGCAGATTCTTCCCCGATCTCAGCAGCCCGTCGTAGCGCGCGAAATCGAACGGGATGCCATCGGGCGCATCCGTCAAAAAGCAGCTGAGCAGCTGGTCGGCCGACACATGCACGATAGCCCCCGTATGCGACAGGCGGCATACCGAGTACTCGAAGCTGCCCTCGCCCACCGAGCGGCAGCTTGCCGGCAGGGGGACGGGTCCTTCCAGCTTGCGCGACCAAAAACAATGCGCGCCGATAGCCTGCAGGCCCTCGGGCAAAACCAGCCGCTTCGTTCCGCGGCACGCATTGTCCCGCTCGACGACGCGCACGGTGTCGGGAACCACCACCGAAGCCGGAGCGAACGGCAGCGCCCTCACACCGATGCGCACAAGAGGCCGCCCGTCAACCTGCCGCGGAAGCGCAAGGATGTCGCTCGCGCTCGCGGAGACGTAGTCCACGGTCGAGCCGGCCTCCCCCGATGCCGCGAACTCCGTAGCCGCCTCGGCCGCCGCGGCCGATGGCGAAAGCCCGCACGCAGCAGCCGCAGCGGCCTCGTCCTTGCCCCGCACGGCCACGGCGCGCACGGCGGCCTGTTCCGCAAAGCGGCGCGACACCGAGACCGGCTTCGGCGGACCCGCCACCAGCACGGCCCCTTCGTCGTCGAAATCGTACCAGCATCCGTCAAGCTCAACGGCCGAGGGGCCTGCCAAGCGGACGCCGCGTTTGCGAAGCGCACGGTACGCGGGCGCTTTCGCCGGGCACCGCCACACAGCGTCGTCCCAGCCGCGCGCGTCCACGCGTGCGAGCGCGGGCGAAGAGTCCACCACGGCAGGCGGCTCGCACCCGTCCGCGAACGCCGCGGCGACCACGCGCTCGACGCCATCGGGCAGGCTCACGCGCTCGCCGTAGGGAGATGCAAGAAACACCAGCTCCTTGCCATCATGGGAAAACAAGCTCCCCTCGCGCGCGCAATAACGGGCATTGGCGGCATCGACCGAGTACTCCCGTCGTGCCAGGCGCGGGGAAACCCCCGCAAGATCGCACCGCTGCTCGCCCAGCTGGCTCACGTTGCGTCCGATGTGGATCCGCTGGGCAGACATCGCCGCGAACGCATTCGCCGCGACATGCTCCACCGTATCGGGCACCACGAGCAACCGCACGCCCACCCCCTGGACGAAACGCCGCGCGAAAGCCTCCACGGCTACGCGCACCACGGGGACCCCGTCCACGAATGCGGGCAGCACGACCACCAGGTCTTCGCTTTCCCCAACCGCGGCAGCGAAGCGGTGCAGGTCGAAAGCGGTCAAAGCATAACCGCCTGGAACCTGCCGCACGCCAACGGCCCCGCGAAGCCCCTCGTCCATGCGAGCGCGCAGCGATGCCGAAGCGCAGCCAGCGTCCTGTCCGGCATCCGCCGCTTGGGCCAGCAGCTCGTCGAATTCGCCCATCCACAGCGCACCCGCCGAGAACAGATCCCCTTCGCGGCCCGAACCCGAGGGCACATCGTCGGACTCGGGCCCCGCCACCCATGCACGATACGCCGGAAGCTGAGGCGACCACACTTCGCCCTCCGCCGCCCGAGCGGCCTCGATCACGTCCACATCGCGCACATCAAGTTGCACTGGATTTTTGATCGCTTGATCAAGAAGATCATCAATCGGCGCATCCGCACCATGATAGACCAGGGTGTTCTCCATCATAGTATTGTGCTACCTCCCAAAACTTCTTGACAACAGGTCTGTTTACCCTTTGCTTGCCCCATGCTACACTGCGGGAAGCGACGAAGGCAAGAGCCGCCGCGAAGCAAGCACGCGCTTCGCGCACGCACATCCGTTCAAAGGAGCATCATGGCCGTCGAAGCCGCTGGTCCGCTTGCCCGACAAGCCCTCGACCTCGCGAGAACCGAGCTGCTCGTGAACTTGAGGTTCATGAACGCCGCATTCGCGCGTCTCGCGTATCTCCCCGTACCTGGATCCACGCTCGCCACCGACGGCAGCCGCATCCGGTACAGCCCCGCCGCCATCGCGCGCGCCTACGCAAGCGAACCGGCCTCGGTGGCTCGCGCCTACCTGCACATCGTGCTGCATAACGTGTTCCTGCACCCTTATCCGTCAGCCCAAGTGAACGCGGCATGCTGGGACGCCGCATGCGACATCGTAGTGGAGCGCGCCATCAACGAGCTCGATCTGCCGGCAACGCGCACCGCGCGCGCGGACCGACAGCGAGCGACCCTCGCACGCATCGACGCCGACGTCCCCTTGGCAACCGCCGAAACCGTCTATCGCTACCTGATCGAGCAGCAGCTCCAAGACGACGATCTTGAGGCCCTGCGCGCGCCCTTTCATGTGGACGACCACGAACCTTGGCATCGCATGGCCGCCCAAGAAGCCGTGCGCAAGACGGATGCGGAAGAGGGCCGGCGCGACGAAGACCAAAGCGCGCAGAACGGCGCAGCCTCCTCGCAAGCCGCTAAAAACGGCACGGACATGGAGATGCCGGCCGATGCTGACCAGGCGAAACACAACCACAAGTCCCACCAGGCCGTCAGCCAGGACGACATCGTCCAAAAAGAAGCGCCCGAACAAGCGGGGCGATCCATCGACGACCGATTCGCCGACACGGTGAACCTGGATCGATCGAAAGAGCAATGGAAGAGCGCGGCATACGAAATGGGCGTGCAGCTGGACGCGTACGCGAAACTCTGGGGCGTCGAGGGCGCGAACCTCGCCATGAACCTGAAAGCGGTCACGCGCGAACGCCAGGACTACCGCGAGTTCCTGCGCAAGTTCGCGCGCATGGGCGAGCAGATTCGCGTGAACGACGACGAATTCGATTACGTGTACTATTGCTACGGGCTGGAGCGCTACGGAAACCTGCCCCTGATCGAGCCGCTCGAGTATGTGGAAGAACGCCGCATCCGGGACTTCGTCATAGCCATCGACACCTCGGCCTCCACGAAAGACGGCCTGGTGCGGCGCTTCATCGAGAAAACCTACGCCATCCTGTCGAACGAAACCAGCTTCTTCGCCGACATGAACGTGCTTATTGTGCAATGCGACGCAGCCGTCACCAGCGCCGTGCGCATCGGATCGCTGCCGGAGCTGGACGATTATCTGGCGAACCTGGAGATCAAAGGGCTGGGAGGCACCGACTTCAGGCCCGTGTTCGCCCTCGTGGACAGCGAAACGGAACGCGGCGACCTTGCCAACTTGGGCGGGCTCATCTACTTCACCGACGGGCAGGGCACCTATCCCGCCCGCAAGCCCGATTACGACGTCGCCTTCGTGTTCGCAGACGACATATCCGCCGCAGCCGCCCCGCCCGTTCCCGCATGGGCCATGAAAGTAGTACTGGACGAAACCTTCGTTTTGGAAGATGGAGAGGAAGCCCGATGAACATCCGGCAAGCAAAAGACCAGATCAAAAACGCAATGATAGCCTACTTCGCAAAGGACGCGTTCGGCAACTACCGACTGCCCACCGAACGTCAGCGCCCGGTGTTCTTGCTAGGCGCGCCCGGCATCGGCAAGACGGCCATCATGGAGCAGATAGCGCAGGAGCTCGACGTAGGCTTCGTGTCCTACTCGATGACGCACCACACGCGCCAAAGCGCGCTCGGCCTGCCGTTCATCACGAAAAAGACCTACGACGGCGTTGAGTACGACGTGTCCGAGTACACGATGAGCGAGATCATCGCCGCCGTGTACGATGCCATGGAAGCGACCGGGCGGCGCGAAGGCATCCTGTTCCTCGACGAGATCAACTGCGTGTCCGAAACGCTGACGCCCGCCATGCTGCAATTCTTGCAGTACAAGGTGTTCGGCCGGCATCGCGTGCCCGACGGCTGGATCGTGGTCACGGCCGGAAACCCGACCGAATACAACCGCACCGCGCACGACTTCGACATTGCCACCTGGGACCGCCTCAAGCGCATCGACGTGGACCCCGATTTCGCGGTTTGGCGCGACTACGCCGTCGAACAGGGAGTTCACCCTGCCGTATTGACGTATCTGGACATCGAGCGCAACCATTTCTACCACATGGAAACCACGGTGGACGGCAAGTCGTTCGTCACCGCGCGCGGCTGGGACGACCTCTCTTCCATGATGAAGCTTTACGAGGAGCAGGGCATTCCCGTGGACGAACTGCTGGTAAGCCAGTACGTGCAGAACGCCGAGATATCGAAACGCTTCTCCGTGTACTATGACTTGTTCACCAAATACCGCGCCGACTACCAGATCGACCGCATTTTGACGGGCGACGAGGACGAAACCGTGCTCGAACGCGCGCGGGAGGCTGCTTTCGACGAGCGCGTTTCCCTCATGGGGCTGATCACCGACGCATTGGGCGGACGCGTGCGCGATGCCGTTCTGGAGGAACGCGCAGTTGCGTTCGCGCATCGCGAACTTGCGGCCATCCGCGACGCGGCGGGCGCGAATGAGGGAGATGCGGACGCATGCGACGTGCTGCCGTTGCTGCGCGACCGATCTGCGGCCTTGCAGCGCCAGTTGGAAACGGAGCGCAAGAACGGCTTGCTGTCGGACGAGAAGTACGTGGCCTACGAGCGCACGCTGGCACTGTTCGACCGAGCCATGCGCCACACGGGCGGGTCGGTACCGTTCTCCCAGGTGAAGCAGTTGTTCGGCGAATCAGTCAGCGCGCTTGACCAGCATGTGGGCGCCGCCGGGCAAGCGCTCGACAACGCGTTTGCGTTCGTAGAGCGCGCATTCGGGGAAAGCCAGGAGATGTTGCTGCTGGTCACCGACCTATCGGTCAACCGCTACAGCATGGCCTTCATCAACGACCACGGCTGCGAGCAGTACTTCGAACACAACAAGAGCCTGCTGTTCTACGAGCGCGGAGCCGACCTGGCCGACCGCATCAACCGGCTTGATTTGACGGAAGAAAACGCTTGATACACGAACTTTTGTTCTATATAATGAACCACGTAATATACGTTGGTTGGGTGCTACCCTAACTTTCTTGCAAAGGACAGCCGCCTTCTTGAAAGGGGGCTGTCCATGGAACAGCTTTACGATTCCGCCTCGGATGAAACGGTTTACCAATCCGTTCGCTCCACGCTCGCGTCAGCGCGCATGAAAGCCGCTGCCGCCGTGAACGACGCGATGGTTTCCGCCTATTGGGAAATCGGGCGACAAATCGCCGAGGCGCAGGGAGACCGCGCCGAATACGGAAAGCGCCTCATGAAATACCTGTCCGAGCGGCTGACCGCCGAGTTCGGCAAGGGGTTCACGGAACGAAATCTCCGCGCCATGCGCCAGCTGTATCTTGCGTACCCAATTCGGCACACACTGTGTGCCGAATTGAGCTGGTCGCACTATCGCCTGATCATCCGCGTAGAAGACCCTGTTCGACGCGACTTCTACGTCCGCTCCGCCATCGAGGAGCGTTGGACGGTGCGACAGCTTGATCGACAAATCCACTCGTTCTACTACGAACGCCTGCTGGCCACCCGCGCGGAGGGAAAAGACAAGGTCCGGCAAGAGATCCAGCAGCTTGAGCCTCCGACCAAGGCGGACGACGTCCTCAAAGACCCGTACGTTCTTGACTTCCTCGATCTGAACGGAAATTCAGACTTCCTGGAAACGGATTTGGAGCAAGCGCTCATGAACAAGCTTCAGCAATTCCTGCTGGAACTGGGAAAGGGATTCTCGTTTGTCGCTCGTCAACAACGCATCAGTGCCGACGGCGACCATTACTACATCGATCTTGTGTTTTACCATTACATCCTCAAGTGCTTCGTATTGATCGATTTGAAAACAGGGAAGCTCACGCCGCAGGACATCGGCCAGATGGACTTCTACGTTCGCCTGTTCGACGATCAATGCACCCGAGCCGACGATAACCCCACGATCGGGATCGTCCTCTGCGCCAATCGTAGCAAAACGGTGGCCAAGTACTCCGCACTCGCCGATGGGAGGGGAATATTCGCCTCGCAGTACGTGCTCTGCCTGCCGACCGAAGAAGAGTTGTCGCAAGCCCTCGAAACAACCTGCCTGCTCGCGAGCGAAGAGAACGATCACCCCAGCCCCACGGCAAAAGAGCGATAACCGAGGAGCATGCCAACCGTGCGCGAGTTTCGGCTGGACGCCGCTCCCATAGCGTCCAGCCGAAGCGGCCACCCGTTCCCGGCGCAACTACGAGCAGTACGCCTTGATGGAGTCGCGCAGAAACGCAGTCGCACCGGGGGCCCATGCTTCGTAATACGCCTTGAAGCGTTCGTCGGCTACATAGCCCTCGGCCAAGCAAGCATGCGCCTGCTTCGAGTACGTGCCGTCCTTCCAGAATGCGCACAGCCATTGCCGGTGCAGGTCGGCTGCGCGCCGGGCATCCTCGCCCGCCGGATCGCCCGTAGCCATGCCGGCCAGCAGCGAGTCCTTGATCTGGGCTTCAAGCGCCTGCACGGCAAGGTAGCGCTCCTCGCTCATGCCCATAAGCTTCGCATTGCTGGCGTCGGCGGCCTCATCGCCCCAACGTTCGCGCACCTCCGCGCCGTACTTCTTCTCGTTTTCCTCGACGAGGCCCTTCTTGAACGCCTCGAACTTCTCCTTATCCTTCATGGTTTCTTGTCCTTCCAAGCTGGCGAGCGTTCTCTGAACGCTCGCGATCAATCCATCAATACGAGCACGACGAGACCGCAACTCGCGCAAATGCCCGGCCAAAGCCTCCCGCGCATCGAACGCCGGATCGTCGAGCAGCCGCTTTATGTCGCCAAGCGACATGTCGGCTTCGCGATACAGCAGAACCTGCTGCAGCCGATCCACCTCCGCAGGGCCGTACAGCCGATATCCGTTCGCAGCGCGCTGCGCCCGGACCAGCCCCGTTTCGTCGTAATGATGCAGCGCGCGCACGGTCACGCCCGACAAGTCGGCAAGTTGGTGAACCGTATAGGTTTTCTCATGCGGCATGCTGGCCTCCTTCACCTCGGGCACTCGTCGATCGCCCGAGCACCGGAATACAGCATAAGCCCTCCCGTAACGAGAGGGTCAAGCAAGAATATCCGAATATCCCGTCTTCTTTCATATGCTTTATTTCAGATAGCATTGTGTACTTGATAAAGCACATTGAAAGGAGTGCTATGCCCTCCCCGATTGCACCGCTTCCCATCATCAGGCCTATAGCCGATCTGCGCACGCCGCTCAACGACGTATGCACGCAAGCAGCCGCACGGCGCAACCGGGTATACCCGGCTCTACGCGAAGCGGAAATCGAGGAGCATACCACCCCGAAACCCTGTCCGCCGAAGAGTCCGCCGCGAGGTTGCGCGAGATATTCGCACCCCGGAAGCTCGACTACGCGCCGGAATGAATCCTCCCACAGCGCGGGCGCCGCATCGGCAGCCCCGGCTACTCCGCGCGCAGCAGATCACGCGGCTTCAGGCCGTTCTTTTTCGCCTGCTCGTTCCAAGAGCGATGCCCCGCCATCCGGTAGAACAGGCGGGGGAAGTTAGGTTCCACGAACATCGTCTCGCCCGATCGCCCCTGCCCGATATCGTTCGCCAGCTCGTCCAAAGCGCGTCCCAGGTTCTTAAGCGGACCGGCGCCCATCTTCGCAACCTGCGACATCTCGCCCGCTCCGACCGCCAAAGCCCGACCGCGGCGCATGCCGCAAGCAGCGCACCAGTTCCACAACATCTCGATGGCCAATTCGTTCTGACGCGCCTCGTAGAATCCGCTGTTGACGATCAGGTAGAGCATCGGCGCCGTCTGCGCCCTTGAAACATGCTCGCGGATTCGATCGAGCGCCTCGTACAAAGCGGAAGGTATCGCATCCGCGCACAACGGCAAGGCGATCACCAAAACATCGCTTGCAGCCACCGATTCGGCAAGGCGCTCGTTCGCGTCCGAGATCGCGGCTGCAGCTTGGCGCACCTCCGCAAGCGCATCCTTTTCCATGCGATCCCTCAACTGCTCAAGCAAGTACGCCGAATTGCTTTTCTTGGCTCGCGGGCTTCCGCACAACAGCACTGCATTCATAGCGCAGCCTCCTTCGCTTGCTCCACGCCCTCGTGAAAATGCACATCGACCTCTGAAACGTTGAAGTTGACCGCGTTCGCCCGAACGAAGCGACGCGCCAGATCACGTTCCTCGTGCGTGCTGGGCCCATAGAAATGAACCTCCTGGCGATACGCATGATCGTAGCGCATGGCATGATGCATCTGACCATCGACCATGCGGAAGTACGGCAGCAGGTACCCGATAGACCGATCGAACACAGCCTTGACGGAGCAGGAATAGCCCCCGTACACCAAGGGGCTCACAACCACCACCGCATCGCTTTGCCGCAAAAGCTGCGGCATCTGCTGACACCGGTCGCGCAGCACGCACGTACCCGGGGTTTTGACCCAGCATCCGAAGCATCCGATGCACATCCGCACTTCGGGCGTTGCCGAGAACATCGTGTCTTGATCGGAAAATCCTCGTTCGAACGCCTCTTCCCCCAGATCACCCGCGTCGTATATCACCAATCGCCCGCTCATACCGCACGCTCCTTTCCATCGACTGCCGCACCAGAGCCGTCGCCATGCTCCGCCAAAGCCAGAAAACTCCTGAAGGCCTCGTCCATCCGCGCATGCAGTTCTTCATCGGTGAAACGCGCGCCCGAAGCGAGCATGGTCGCCATACCGTGGGTGTACACGATCATGTGCAGGTACAGCGCATGCGCCGCCGATGGCCGCAAGCCGCTCGATTCCACCACGCACCGCTCCACGTTCGGCAGGGCCACGCTTCGGTACACGTCTTCGAAACTGGCCGCATCCATATGAGCCGACAAGTACAAGAACCGGAACAAGTTGCCCTCCGTGCGGGCAAGGCGCAGATGAGAGAACCCGTTCGCCTCGAAAACGTTCGAAGCTCTGTGCTCATGCTCGCGATTGTATGCCGCAACCCAAGCTCGCGCATGGTCGTACAGGGCCTTCACCAAGCTTTTCATGTCGCCGAACAGACTGTAAATAGGCTGCACTGAGCAACCCGCCCGCTCGGCTATCGCCCGAGCGCTCAAAGCGCTCTCGCCGCGCTCCCTCACAAGGGAAAGAGCCGCGTCCAGCACCGCCTCGCGAACAACCTTCTGCTCGGGCATTTCGCACCTCCAAATTACAAGCGTTATATAACAGTTGTAATATATAGGTGGGCCGCCTTCTCCGTCAAACAAAAGCCTCTCATGCAAGGGAAAACCCCTACGAATGAGACAAAGGGACGGGGTCAATGACTCATTTTCGGCCGCAGGCCAGAAAATGAGTCATTGACCCCGTCCCTTTGTCTCATTCAACGCTTCGTTATCGGTGGGGCACGGCTCGGTCGCATCTTCTCGCCGCCCGGGACGCGAAAACCGGGCCGTCCTACAATCTGCGCGAATCGTATCCGCAACGAAAGGACCCTCATGAAGAACATCGAAGAGCGCCGCAACCGCACCATCGCCCGCACCCCCGACCTCCACGCAACCATGCGTGCACCGCACATCGACAAGACCGCCATCAGCCCGTACGACGACTACTGCGACGGCTACGGCATGCCGGGCGCGTACGGCAACGGATACGTATCGGTGCTCAAGGTGTCCGCCGGCACGGTCGAGAAAACCAACGACATGCTGATCGACGGCATCGTCACCTACGACAAAGCCGAGACGGCCGATGCCTACGTCGGCCAGATCAACATGCTGACCGCCTCGTCGTTCTGCGGCATGGCCGGACAGGTTTGGGGCTACGACCTGGCCCGACATGACGACATCGCATCAGGTGCAAGCACGCCTTTGTTCACCGAGAAGCAGTTCGACGGCAGCGAGCTCAAGGTGTTCGACGCGCAGCCTTTGCTCAACGCCGGCATCGAACTGTTCGGAACGGCCGAGAACCGCCGCTACCACCCCATCCCCGGCGCGCACACCATCTGCGCCAACAAGGGGATCACGGCGTACCGCCCCAAGGAAGACCGCCCGCTCAAGGAAGGCGAAGCGTACGGCGTGTGGTCGTTCATCGCTATCTCGCTTTCCGCCGACCGCGATTTCGCAGCCGACCTCTTCATCGAAGACGCCGGCGTCTGGACCGAAAACGACAACGAGCAGGACATGCTGGCTTACCTGGAGCAGCATCGCAAAGAGATCGTCTGGTCCGTGGTCGAATGCGGGCGCGACTCAAGCGTGCTGTTCGACCGCACGTACGTGAGCTTCGCCTACCGCATGATGAAGCCCAACGAGATCGGCAACGCCATCACCGTAGGACCCTACGTCACGCTCGCGCGCAACGCCGTGCCCGCAACCGGCTTCGCATCCCTCAACAGCCTGCACCTGTCCGACTGGCTCAAGCAGATGGACTTCGAACCGCTTACGGACCTGGCAAACTAGCGCCTCGCGCACCCCATTCGCACCCCGGCGCGTCCGCCCTGGCGGGCGCGCCCTCATTCGACAAGGATTGGAATCATGGCAGACAACACCGCACCCGGTTCCAACGGAAGCGGCGCACCGGCGCAGGACAGCTCCAAAAAAGTTGGCCTGATCGGCCTGGTGGGCATCGTCATCAGCGCGATGATCGGCGGAGGCATCTACAACCTCCCCCAGAACATGGCGCAGGACGCTTCCGCCGGAGCCATCATCATCGCCTGGGTGGTCACGGGCATCGGCATCTGGTTCATCGCGAACACGTTCCGCATCCTGTCGGCCGCGCGCCCCGAGTTGACGAACGGCCTGTACACGTACGCCGAAAAGGGCTTCGGCAAGCTCATCGGCTTTTTCGTGGCGTACGGATACTGGATATGCAACTGCTTCGCGTTGGTGGCCTACTCCGTTTTGGTCATGGCCACGCTCAACTACTTCGTGCCCGACTTCGCCGGCGGCAACAACATCCCGTCCATCATCGGCGGCTCCGTCATCACCTGGGCAATGTATTTGCTTGCGCTGCAGGGCGCGAAGCAAACCAGCTTCCTGAACATCATCGGCACGATCGGCAAGCTGCTGCCGGTTGCCATCTTCATTTTGGCCGTTGCCACCGTGTTCAAGTTCTCGGTATTCATGGAGGGCTTCTGGGGCATGAAAGGCGGCATCGACCTTAGTTTCACCTGGGACAACGTCATGCCGCAGGTGCAGGCGACCATGCTGGTGACCCTTTGGCTGTTCCTGGGAATCGAAGGCGCCGTGGTCGTGTCGGGCAAGGCCAAATCGCAAACGGCAGTGCGCAAGGCCACGACCATCGGCTTTTTGGTCACCCTGCTGCTCTACATCATCGTGTCGCTTCTGCCCTTGGGCGTATATTCCCAGGCCGACATCGGCAACATGGCCGACCCGTCCATGGCCGCCATCATGTTGGACAAGTTCGGCAAATGGGGCGAGATCCTCATCAACGCCGGCGTTATCATATCGGTCCTCAGCTCTTGGCTGGTATGGATGCTCATGCTGGGCGAGATGCCGCTGGCCGCCTCCAAAAGCGGCATTTTCCCGAAGGCGTTCGTCAAGGAAAACAAGAAGGGATCGCCTTCGACTTCGCTTTTGTGGACCACCATCGTCGTGCAGATCGTGCTGATCATCTCCTACTTCATAGGGAACAACGCCTGGACCACCATGATCAGCATCACCAGCGTCATGGCGCTGCCATGCTACCTGTTCTGCACGCTGTTCCTGTTCAAGATCGCGCTCGACAAAAGCTATCCGAAAGGGATCTTCGCAAGCCGCGAAATGGCCCTGTTCACGGGCGCGGCGGGATCGCTGTACGGGCTATGGCTCATCTACGCAGCCGGCTTGAACTACCTCATGGTCGCGTGCATCGTGTACGCCATCGGCCTGCCGCTCTACATCGTGGGCATCCGGCAGCACGACCCGAAGGCGAAGATATTCGAGAAAGCCTCGGACAAGGTCATCGTCGCCGTGGTGATAGCCTTAGGGATAGCGGGGCTGGTCTACTCCATCATCACGTTCGGGCACGTAACGCTGTAAGCGCAGAGTGCGCGTTGCGCAAACGCGGGCAAGCACCCATCCGCCGCATCCCGAAACGCCCGGAACCGCACTCGCAGGTCCGGGCGTTCCCGCTTCACCGAACGCCGATGCGCCCGATCAAGAATCTGTATATCTTGCAGGAACAACGGGAAACGCTGGACGTTTGCAAGATCGTGAGCCATGCTATACGTTCTGACGATGCGCGCCGAAGAGGGTCGGCTGCGCACAAGCGATGCGGGAGGTTCCCCTACTATGTCCATTGCCGGCATTATCATCAACTTCGTGCGCGGATTCTGCATGGCCCTTGCCGACAGCGTCCCCGGCGTTTCAGGCGGCACCATCGCCTTTCTGCTGGGATTCTACGACCGGTTCATCGGCTCGCTCGACGACTTGTTCCACGGTCCGAAAGCCGCCAAGATCGATGCCGTCAAGTTTTTGCTCAAGCTGGGATTCGGCTGGATAGTTGGATTCGGGCTTTCGGCGCTCGTGCTGACCAGCTTCTTCGATTCGCATATCTACCAGGTCAGTCCGCTGTTCATGGGATTCATCGTATTCGCCATCCCCATCGTGGCATGGGAAGAGCGGCGCACGCTGAAAGGGCATGCGAGCAGCCTGGCTTTCGTCGCGGCAGGCGCCGTCGCCGTGGTTGCGGTGACCCTGCTCAGCCCGGCTTCGGGCGAAGGCGTGAACGTAGCGGCCGGCAACTTGAACTTCGGCCTGGTCGCCTACGTGTTCTTCGCCGCCATGGTGGCCATTTCCGCCATGGTGCTGCCCGGCATCTCCGGCTCCACCCTGCTGCTGATCTTCGGCCTGTACGTGCCCATCATGGGAGCCGTGCGCGCGGTCATGGGGCTGGACTTGGCCTATCTACCCATCTTGCTGGTGTTCATCGCGGGCATCGCCTGCGGCGTTCTGTTGTTCGTACGCCTGATCAGAATGTGCCTGAAGAAGTTCAGGCCCCAAACCATCTACGCCATCGTGGGCATGATGCTGGGGTCGCTGTTCTCCATCACGCAAGGGCCGCTCACGCTGACCGATCCCTTGCCCGCCATGAGCCTGGATACGTTCAGCCTGCTGTTCTTCGTGATCGGCGGCGTCGTGGTCGGCGGCTTGCAGCTGCTGAAAACGCGCCTGGAAGACCCTGCGGAAGCGCAGAAGGACAAGGAAGCCTAGCAACCTGCAGGCATGCGGACGACGTTGCGGGGACCCGACGTCGTCCGCCCCCCCCCCCCGCAAAACCGCTAGGCCTTTTTCACGGCCGCTTGCAAGTGTGCAACGTCGACATCGTCCGGATGCCCCACCGCCGCGTCGAAGTTCTCGATAAGCTGCTGCATGCGCGCGGCCTGAGCGGGTTGCGCCTGCGCCGTTCGCTCGTAACGGGTGCGCACGCTTTCCGGCATTTGCCCTTGGCACATGAACGACCCCACCAGCTGCGCGGATTCGGGAACATGTCGCGCAACGCGCGCCATAACGCCCGCAAAGTACGTCTGATCAGCACCGAAACCCGCGGTCCCGAACAGGAACACCTCTTTGCCCTCCAATTGGGACAGAACTTCGGCCATCTGGTCGGTGCAGTCGCCCCGGTTCGTCCAGAACCCCGCGTACACGCGATCCGCCGCGACCAATGCAGCCGGGTCAACGTCCCCCACGCGCCCGAACGCCACCACCTCTTCCGCAGGCAACGCCTCTTTCACCGCGCAAGCCAATCGTTGCGTGTTCCCCGTGCTGCTGTCGTACACGATTGCGTAGCTCATGGAAGTCCTTTCGCCAACGCGCGATTGCGCTTCAACATCCGATCGTCTTATGCCCGATACGTTATAACGCCCGATGGCGTTTTTCAAACGCGCGGCCGGCAGCCCCACGAAAGCCACGCATAAACCTCCCGCGCGCATCCTTGCACCCGAGGCCCTTCTTGCCGTAGGATTCTCGCAACAAGCAAATCTTGCAAACAAAGGAGCCTCCATGAGCGCAGTCGTTCAACGCGTAAGCCGTGCGCAGGTGGAAATCGACGGCAACACGGTAGGATCCATCGGAAAAGGCCTGGTCATCCTTTTGGGCGTAGGCCACGAAGACACCGAAGAGCAAGCGGAGCACCTCTGGAGCAAAATCAGCCGCCTGCGCATATTCGAGGACGAGGACGGCAAAACGAACCTGTCGCTTGCCGACGTGCACGGAGATGTTCTGGTCGTTTCGCAGTTCACGCTGTTCGCGAACTGCAAGAAGGGCAACCGCCCCTCTTTCACGCAAGCGGGCGCGCCCGACGAAGCGAACCGCCTCTACGAATGGTTCGTCGAACGCGCGCGCCGCGACGTGCCGCGGGTGGACACGGGACGCTTCGGGGCCTACATGGACGTGAGCCTGATGAACTACGGCCCGTTCACACTCTGGCTCGATACCGACGCGATCTACATAGTTTCAGAATACCCCGCTCCCACTCGGCCCCCACGC
>ENA-OQNO01001566-OQNO01001566.1-human-gut-metagenome-genome-assembly--contig:-NODE-1566-length-14963-cov-2.215220_pt1 | contig 14963 bp, 16 predicted proteins | sample MGYA00242629_ERZ504880 | MGnify/ENA primary metagenome ERZ504880 (study PRJEB26092, sample SAMD00036377) | human gut metagenome | host: Homo sapiens | study: EMG produced TPA metagenomics assembly of... | reverse complement strand
ATATAAAGGGTCATGTGCATCTCCACTAAACTCTGTATTTGATAACTCTAATAAGTGAGTTAGAGATATATAGTTCATACACTTAATTCCATATCTTAAATATTTTTCTTTAATGTCTACAAAAAAACTTTGGATATTGTTTAAAAATCGAGGATGGTTATTTTTCTGTGAACTTATTCTATCCGTATTTTTAAAACAAGTTAAATCTAAATTTCCAAAAGTGTAAATCCCCTCTATTTCATCAAACTTTCCCAACCACTGTTTAACTGATCTCATAACACTCTCATAAGTAGGAGCGTTTTCCAAATCTTCAGTTGTAATATGTGTTAATTCTTCTATATGAGGATAAACTGTCTTTGTAAAAATAGGTTTTATTAACGACTTAAACTTTTCTATTTCTTTAGTTTTTGTATCATACTTTATAGCCCCGATTGCTATTAAATCAGCTTTAAATCCTTCCCTTTTATTTTTTGCATTGTTCATGTTCATTTCAAAATCCATATATATTTTCTTCATACAATTCCCCCAATCATAAGAAAATATTCTAATTAAATTTATGCTATACCTTTTATTAAAACACATTTTTTAAAATTATATCCGTACTTTTTAAAGATATATAATTTTCCATGTATTATAAACTTTTATTATATTTTACCACAAAATATTAAAGTAGTTTATATAATATTATAATGTAATACTTTCTTTTAAAATTATATGAATATAAAACCCAAAAGTACATTTCTATTATAAATAAAAATACTCCCGTAAAACGGGAGTTATTTTTTTTATATCTAGTCTTCAAATTTTTCTAAGAAAGAATGTCTAACACCATCTTGTTCCCATCCTAAAACTGAATCAAGATATACATTGTTAGCAGCTTTGAATATTGATTTTTCAACTTCTTGATATTCTTCACCTAGATTTTTAATAAGTTCTTTTATTTCGTATCTCTTATTACCTGTTTTCTTAGCAGCAACCATACATGCACAGTTAAGTGGCATAATTCCACTACTTTGTATAAATCTTATTATACTTTCTTCTCTTATATAGTAAAGAGGTCTTATTATTTGCATTTTGTCGTAGTTGCTAGATTTTAATTTAGGTAACATAGTTTTAAAGTTACCTGCACATAATAAGTTAAGCATTGTAGTTTCAATTACATCATCAAAATGGTGTCCTAATGCTAATTTATTACATCCTAATTCTTCTGCTTTGTTGTATAATGCTCCCCTTCTCATACGAGCACACATATAACATGGATAATCTTCTGCTATTTCACCTGCAACATCAAATATATTTGTATCAAATATTGTAAGTGGTATATTTAAATATTCACAGTTTTCTTCTAATAACTGTCTTATATTTTTATGGTATCCTGGGTCCATAGCTAAAAATACTAAGTCAAATTTAACTTGTCCGTGTTTTTGTAATTCTTGGAACATTTTAGCCATAAGAAGACTGTCTTTTCCACCAGAAATAGCTACTGCTATTTTGTCTCCTTCTTCAACTAATTGATAATCTTTTATAGCCTTTATAAATTTAGACCATGTATATTTTCTATATTTTTTTATTATACTTTTTTCTATTTCTCTTAAAGGCTTTTTTTCTTCCGTAGGCATAATTATTTTACAGCCTTCACCTGCTAATTTACTCATTAAATCACCTCATCAATTTAAAACATGAAATTAATTTTATCATATTTCATAATATACATTCAAGTCTATAAACCTTCTTTATTTCTTACTTTTAAGTTCTCAATAATTTATACATTAATTTTTATATATACAACTTGTATATTCCTATATCTAGTGTAACATTTTAACCCGCTTTTAATATTATATATTAAGGTAGATATTACTTATTCTATCATATCATCAAGGAGGTTTAAACATAATGGAAAAAACTAGAGGTATAAAAACTAATTGTGGTGACCAATTGGCAAGACCATATGTAAATAATCAGACTCTAACTAAAATGTATAACTTATGTACTGCTTTAAAATACGGTAGCTTATTCCCAGAATTATACTTATTTAATTCTGAAAATTACAATGCTTACCTTTATGAATCACCAAAAAATAGATTGGGAGGTAGAAGATAATGAGACAATCAACTTGTAGATACGACCTTATAAAAGCCGTTATGGAATTAGGTTTTGCAGCTGTAGATATGAATTTATATTTAGATAATAATCCTGAAGACAAAACTGCCGTAAACACTTACAATTCTTTTGTCTCTCAATATGCAAAAGCTAGATGTGCCTATGAAAAACAATACGGCCCTTTAACAAATTTTGGACACGCTCCAAGTAACTGTCCATGGCAATGGGTTGACGAACCTTGGCCTTGGGAAAAAGAATTTTATATGTAAAAAATAGGAGGATTTAAATTATGTGGATTTATGAAAAAACACTAGAATATCCAGTAAATTTGAAGTGCCGCGATCTTAGAATGGCTAAAGTTATAATGGCTCAACTTGGAGGCCCAAATGGCGAATTAGGTGCAGCGCTTAGATATTTACAACAAAGATACACTATGCCTACAGGAAAATCAAAAGGATTATTGACAGATATCGGAACTGAAGAACTAGCTCACGTTGAAATGATATCAACTATGATTTATCAATTAACAGATGGAGCTACACCAGAAGAATTAAAAGCTGCTGGCTTAGATGCTAACTATACTCAATTTGGACACGGAATTCAACCAACTGATGCAAATGGAGTTCCATTTACAACTGCTTATATAAATGTATTTGGAGACCCTGTTACTGATTTACATGAGGATATGGCTGCTGAACAAAAGGCATTGGCAACATATTATCAATTGATAAATTTAACAGATGACCCTGATTTAAAAGATGTGCTAAGCTTTTTAGGTCAAAGAGAAATCACTCATTATCAAAGATTCGGGGAAGCTTTGATGGATGTTTATGATTATACTGATTGTAAAAAATTTTTCTAGAAAATATTAATTATCTTAGCTTTTATTTGAGCTAACTTTAAAACACTAGATATAGTATATCAAGTGTTTATTTTTTTATAAAATTTATATTAAAAATTTCATTAACATAAAAATGATAACAGAAATTATTTTATGTATAGGTTTAAAGTTCTATTATCATTTTTAAGTTAAAATTCTATATCATATGTGCTTTTATACTAGATATATGATAGTATACTTAGTTTTGTTTTTTCGCTAAGTGTTGTAAATTTTGATATACTTTCACTTTCTATATCACTTAAATACTGCATGTAAAATATTAATTCTTTTATGTCATCGCTTTCTGGTCTATTGTAATAAGAAAAGTATAAGTTTTTTAGATATTTTGTATAGCATTTATTTATTCTTATAGTGACATACCCCTTAGATTCTTTTTTTAGTGCATTTTCGAATAATAGGTGTAGTCTTTTATATGCGTATTCATATTCTTTATTTATAAATAAGTCTTCAAATCCATCTTCTATAGAATTTTTTATATTAATTATTTTATCTTTAGTTAAAGCTAAATTAAGATAATAATTACTTCGGCTATACTTATATTGATAAAAGTCAATTATTTCAGCCATCTAATCACTCCTTGCATATAATTTCTTATTTACTATTATTTTCAAAATTATATGAATTTAATACAAAAAATATATTTATTTTCAAAAAAAAGAGACTAAGTTTTTAGTCTCTAAAATAATTTACTATAATATGAAATTATTATAATACACGTTTTGCCCTTACAAATGCATTATTATAATAATTTGTAAAATCAGAAATTACTACTTTACCTTTAGTTGAAGACGAATGTATAAATTGATTTGAACCTATATATATACCTACATGGGATACATTACCATCATTAGCACCATCTGTATCAAAAAATACTAAATCTCCTACTTTTAAGTTGCTTTTACTTACAGTAATTCCGTAAGTACTTTGATCTACTGATGTTCTAGGTAAAGTTATGTTTGCACAATTTTTGAATACATAATATGTAAATCCAGAGCAATCAAAACTACTTGGTCCTTGTGCTCCCCAAACATATGGTTTTCCTAAAAGTGATTTTGCATAACTAACTAATTTACTAGCTGATGTTGAAGTGCTCGTAGTATTAGAAGAAGTACTTGATGATGTCTGTGGGTCACTTAAATACTTAGCTGATACATATCCAGTAGTAGAGCCTTCTTTTATCTTTGACCAACCATTATTTGTAGATATTACCTCTACTTTTGTATTCGTACTAATTGATTTTATTATTGAATAACTTGTCCCAGGTCCACTTCTAACATTTAGTGATGTACAATTTACATATTTAACTTGTGTGTTTGAAGTAGTACTTGTTTGAGCTACATATTTAGAATATACATATCCTGTTTGACCATTGTACTTAACTTTTGACCATGAATTTGTCTCACTTATATATTCTACCTTATAACCTTTATTTAACTTTCCTAATGATGCATAATCAGTAGACGGTCCTTTTCTAAAATTAACATCATCTCCAGTTATTACTCGATACTCTACACTGTCTGCATATGCTACTTGACTTTCTTGCATTAAAAAGCTAGATGTCGGTAAAAGTGCCGCTGTTACTGCTGCTGTTGTTATAATATTTTTACTTGTAAAATCCATATTTCTTTAATGTAATATCAATGTTTAAGATATTACAAATCCTCAACTCCTCCCATTTATCCAAAGATTTTTTAATCTTTGAAAAACACATTTTAATAAATTTCATATTATCTAAAGTCTATGAAATTGTATTCCTCTTTGTTTTTTATAATTTAATTTTATTTTTCATTTTAAATATTATTATACCCCTTCCCTTTTGTCCATAAAAATAAAACAATAACTTTAATTACCATGTATATTTTTTCTTTAGTTACCTATTTTTTATATTAAGTTCCCATCTTTGATAGATTATTTTACTTAATTATAATAAGCATCAAAGATAGATGCGCTCTATCACTTAATGATAATCAATATATTTTTATTGTTTTTCAATAATCAAATATTGTTTTTTGATGTTCATCCTGATATTATATAAAAAAATGCAATTAATTCAAAATATAAATTAAATATTTAATACTTATAAGGAGGATTAAATTATGAAAAAATGTGTAATATTATTACCTTTTTTAATTTCATTTGGGTGTGCAATTACTTATAACATAATTGGATCTAGAGTTTTATCTGATGGTACTTTAGACGAACCATTCTTTTTAGTTCCTATTGAGTGTTTTTTCTTTCTTGTAGGAATATTACTTTTATTAATACAACTGATTTTATTTGTTATAAAAAGATTATTTTAAGAAAAATATTAAAAGGGCTGCTATATGAAAATCCCATATAACAACCCTTTATTTATATATAAAATTATTTTGTACCTGTACTTCCGAATCCGCCTCTATTGTCAGCTTCCATTTCTTCAACTTCATTGAAAACTAAAGTTGGTTGATTTTTTTGTATTCTGAATTGGCATATTCTATCGTTAACTTCTATTTTAGTGTCTCTAAGTGCAAACACTGGCATACGCCACCAGTCATTTGGTCCACAATAAGAATTATCTACTATACCACAGTGGTTAGTTTGAATTATACCCCATTTTTTGAAAGTACTACTTCTTGGTACTATATGAGCTTCATATCCTTCTGGTAATTTCATTGCTACACCTAAGTGTATTAATTTAAATTCACCAGCTTTTAATTCAACTTCTTCAGCAGCTCTTAAATCTATCCAGTCTGATTTTCCATCTATGTACTCTAATCTTGTTATATCGTCATTAAGATATTTTATTTTTATTTCTTTCATTATTATCTCTCCTTTTATTTTGACTAAATTATATTATAAAGAAATTCTTTTTTTACTTCAAGGTATAAATTAATGTTCTGTCGAAAACTATACTTGACAATATAAATTTGTTTTGCTTATCTTGAAATTTAATTCTTTTTTGTGATAACATAAAGAGTATTTAAAAAGGAGGTTCCTTATGAAAGTAATACTTGCAGAAAAACCATCTGTCGCAAAAACTATCGCTTCTTTCTTAGGAGCTAAGACTAGAAGAGATGGCTATTTTGAAGGAAATGGATATATTGTAACATATGCATTTGGTCATCTAGTTTCTTTGTATGATATGAAAGATTATGACAAAGAAAAGTACTCTGGCTCTTGGAAAATGACTAATTTCCCATTTATACCAGCAGATAAATTCAAATTTAAAGTAGATGATTCAAAACAAAAACAATTCAACATAATAAAAGAACTTTTAAATAGAGAGGATGTAGAATATGTAATAAATGCAACAGATAATGACCGTGAAGGAGAACTTATCGCATTTTTAATATTCTTACTTGCTAAAAATAAAAAACCTGTTAAGAGAATTCTAGTAAATGAATGGACACCACAAGATATAACTAGAGGACTTGAGAATTTAAAAGACGAAGAAGATATGAGAAATCTTCAAGCAGCTGGATATACTCGTCTTATTACAGACTGGCTTATAGGTATTAATTTTACATCAGTTGCAACATTAAAATATGGAAATGGAAAACTTTTAAATATCGGACGTGTTATTTTGCCTACTGTCAAACTTGTATATGATAGAGATATGGAGATTAAAAACTTCGTTCCTAAGACATATTTTGAAATTGAAGGTAATTTTAAGTGCACAAACGGTACATACAAAGGTAAGTTGATAAAAGGTAAAGAAACAAAATTTGATACTGAAGAAGAAGCTATGGCTGTTATCGATAGCATTAATTCTAAAGAAGGTGTTATATCATCTAAAAAAGTAACTAAATCTAAAGAATATGCTCCAAAATTATTCAGTTTGACTTCACTTCAAGGTCATATTACTTCTAAATACTCTCATTTCACATCAGATAAGGTTTTAAGCGTTTGTCAATCTCTTTATGAAGGTAAAGGTAAAGGTGGATATATCACATATCCTAGAACCGATTCTGTTTATTTAGAAGAGAGTTTAACTGATAAAGCTAGCCAAACATTAAATAGATTAAAAAGTGGTCTTCCTTATGAAGATAAAATAAAATTTGCAAAAACTAAGAGAGTTTTTGATTCATCAAAAGTCGATAGCCACAGTGCCATTATACCTACATATATAGTGCCTAACTCATTGACTCCTGATGAACAAATAGTTTATCAAGCTATCAAAGATAGATTTATTGCAAACTTTATGCCACCTGCTGAATACGAAAATACTGAAATTAAAACAGATGTAGACGACAGTGTTTTCTTAACTAAAGGTAAAGTTCTAAAAGTTAAAGGATATTTAGAAGTATATAATAAAGAGCAAAAAAATGACCTACTTCCTTCTATGGAAAAGGGCGAAAACGTAGAAGTTTTAGAGATTTTACCGCTTAAAAAACAAACTACTCCACCTAAATCTTATACTGAAGATACATTGCTTAAAGCTATGAAAAACTGCGGTAAAAATGTAGATGATGAAGATTTAGTATTAGCAGGCTACTCTATCGGTACATCAGCAACTCGTGGTGATGTACTTAAAAAAATTGCCCAAGTTGGATATGTTAATAAAAAAGGTAAATCATATTATATAACTGATTTAGGAATTAATTTAGTTGAAATCTTCCCTGTAAAAGACTTATTTGACGTCGATTATACAGGTAAGCTAGAAAAAAGTTTAAGTGATATTCAAAAGGGACAATTCTCTCGTAAAGAATATCTTCTTAATATAATGAATTTCATAGTTAAAAATGTAAATCTAATAAAATATGATGCTCCTAAAAAAATAAATACAGATGCTTATGTTTACGATCCTAAAACTAAAAAAGCTTTGTCAAAATCACAATTAGAAGCAAAAGCTACCAAAGCCGCCAAAGCTTCATCTAAAAAATCTAGTTCCAAAACTGATAACACATCACTTGGAAAATGTCCTGTATGTGGCTCAGATGTAGTTGAAACTGACAAAGGATTTTTATGTACAAATTATCAAACTTGTAAATACGGTATATTTAAAGACGATAAATACTTAGCTTTATTTAAGAAAAAACCTAATAAAACAATGGTCAAATCGATTCTTAAAAAAGGTGAAGCAAAAGTAAAATCACTTACTGATAAAAACGGAAATAAATTTGATGCAATACTTACATATCAAAAAAATCAAAACGGATATTTCAGTTGGTTTATCAAAAGATAGAAAAATCTCCAAGCATTTTAAATGTTTGGAGATTTTTTTATATTAATATTCATTTCTTAATTCTTTTTCTTTTTTCATAATAACTTCATCATATTTATCAATTTTTCCATTTAAATATGATAACATTTGTTGTAATTCGTCAATTTTATCTTGAAGATGCTCTCTTTGTTCTAAAAGCAATTCTTTACGAACTCCAGCAGTATGTTCTCCTTCTTGTAAAAGAGTTACATATTCTATAAGTATTTCTATAGGCATCCCCGCATTTCTCATACATTTTATGAATTTTATCCATTTGCAGTTTAATTCTGTATAATCTCTGTTTCCACTTTTGTCACGATGTATTTTAGGTATTAATCCTATACGTTCGTAATATCTAAGTGTATCAGCTGAAATGTCTAGTAGTTTACTTACTTCGGCTATTTTCATGGTGATTTCTCCTTTCTTTGTATTATTCTATTTAACTATATTTTACAATATAATCAATACAATTTTTATACTTCTTGTCCCATTTTATATGCTTCATCCATTGCAGGAGTTTCTTTTATTTCGCCAACTTTCCATGCGTCAACTCCATAAATTATACCTTTTTCTTTTGGATTTTCTAGGCAATCAGTAAATCCTCTAAATGCTTCTACTGTCCTTTCCATCGTAGCTTTATTTTCTACAGCAGCTGATAATATAAAATAGAAATCTTTATCACTTATTTCTTGGTAACGTGCACAAGTTCTATCTATAAAAGTTTTCATTTGAACACACATTGTATAAAAATAAACTGGTGTAGCCATAACTATAACATCAGCAGCTATCATTTTTTCTAGAAGTTCTGGCATATCGTCTTTTTGTGGACATGATTTTCCCGTAGAACAACTACTACATCCTGTACAATAATTTATATCTTTATCTTTTAAAAATATTTTTTCTACATTGTGTCCTGCATCTTTTGCGCCTTCTAAAAATCTGTCACATAATAAATCTGAATTTCCATGTCTTCTTGGACTTGAAGATAATATTAAAACATTCTTTTTCATTTAAATTCCCCCTAATTTTTTATATTCATTTATTATAAACTGGTAAATCTCTTGATATGATTTACCAGATTTTTTGCATATTTCAACTATGCTATTATATTCTGGATAAATACGCTTTTCATCTTTTAAATCACATAGTTTTATTTGAACTTTGCCTAAAGGTGTATCTATATTTTTAATCTCTGTCTTTAGCATAGTCATTTCCATCTTTTGTTTGCGTATACCTATAGTTGTCGTCTCTTCAAATATAATTTGCTCAAATTTTTCAACATCTTCTTCTCTACAAATTACATTTAAGTGGTAAGCTGACGGTTTTTCTTCATAAAAACAGGTATAAAATGAACGTCTTTTGCACCTTGGTTTAATAATTTTTCAACTATATAACCTAGAGCTTCCCCGCTACAATCATCTATATTGCTTTCTAATTTGTATATATTGTGATTTTTGTTTGAATTATCTTTTATTATCATAGCCCTTAAGATTCCTGCTTTTTTGTATTCTCTTTTTCCAGCACCTATACCTATTTTTTCTATTTTAAATTTATCCGGCAATTTTTTACTTGTCTTTATTGCTGCTACTATAGCAGCACCTGTAGGCGTAACAAGTTCGCCTTCGCAATTTGTTATCTTTAAATCTATATCGTTATCTTTTGCAATTTCACGAACAGCCGGCACTGGAACCGGTATAATACCATGTTGACATCTTATAAACCCAGTTCCCTCATATAATGGAGATACTATTACTTCTTTTATATTTAAATTATCAATACAAACTGCTACTGATACTATATCCACTATAGAGTCAACTGCTCCTACTTCGTGAAAATGCACATCTTCTATTGAAACACCATGAGCTTTAGCTTCAGCTTTTGCAAGTATTTCAAATATATTATTTGCTATTTTTTTAGCATTTTCTGTCATTTTTGCATGGTCTATTATATGCAAAATTTGTTTTAAATTTGTATGTTCATGGCTATGACTATGTTGATGTTCATCATGACTATCAGCTTTATTTTGTTCATCACTAGAATCAGTGTGGCCATGAAGATAATTCATATCATGATCATGGTTATCTTTGTCTAATATCACATCAAAGTCACATACATCTAAGCCACTTTTTAAAACCCTACTTATTTTTATTTTAAATCCATCTATAGATAAACTATTTAGTGCATATTCTAAAACCTTTTTATCTGCACCTAAATCTAATAATGCCCCTACTGTCATATCCCCACTGATTCCACTATAACATTCTAAATAAAGTTTATTCATATATTTCCTCCATTTAATACTCCATTTTACTTCCAAATCACATCTAAATTTTGAATTATTATTTTTACTTTTAAATTTTTTATCAATTATCTTTTCTCTAATAATAACTTATCACTTAAAGTTAACTCCAAGTCAAGTTATTATTTAAAAGTTTTTAATAAAATTTCACATAAGTAGAATTTATAAAAAATATGCTTGTCTTATAATACAATAAATAATGTATTTTAAAACAAGCATAACTTAAATTTTTATTTAATTTTAATATAATCTAAATAATATCTTCCCCTTGTCTTAAATCATCTAAAATAGTTTTTATAGCATCAATACATATATCTACTTCTTCTTTTGTATTAAAATGACTAAATGAGAATCTAACAGTTCCTTGAGGGAATGTATTTAATGTTTGATGTGCTCTTGGCGCACAATGCATTCCTACTCTAGTCATTATTTTATACTTACTACTTAAGTAGAATGAAACTATACTATTATCAAATCCTTCATAATCGATTGATACAACTCCAAGTCTACCTTCTACAGTCTTTTTACCATCAACTCTTGCACCTTCTATTTCTTTAACTTTATCTAAGAAGTATTTAGTTATTTCCATTTTTTCATTTCTCATATTATCTATTCCAGCTTCTTTTAAATAAACTAAAGCTTGGTGTAATCCTATTATTCCAGGTAAATTTAAAGTCCCACTTTCAAATCTATCTGGTAGGAAATCTGGCATTTCTTCTGAATCTGATAAACTTCCTGTCCCACCACTTATAATTGGATAGATTAATCCTTCTAATTTATCACTTGATATAAATCCACCAATACCTTGAGGTCCTAATAGACCTTTGTGTCCAGTAAATGCAAGAAAATCTATATTAGCTTTTTGCATGTCTATATTTAATATACCAGCAGTTTGGGCAGTATCGACAGCATAAACTAATCCTTTTTCTTTGCATAGAGCCCCTATTTCTTCTATTGGTATTATTGTTCCACATACGTTTGATGCATGTGTTGTTATGATAGCTTTTGTATTTTCTTTTATATATTTTCTAAAGTCATCAGCAGTTATACTTCCTTCTTCGTCACAAGGTACAACATCAAATTCTAATCCTAATTCCTTCATTTGAACAAGTGGTCTCATAACTGCATTATGTTCGACACTTGTTACAAGAACGTGATCATTTGGCTTTAAAAATCCTTTGATGAAGTAATTTAATGAGTAAGTTACACTAGGTGTAAAAACTACATTTTTTGAATCAGGAGCGTTAAATAAATCTTTTAACATTTCTCTTGTATCTAAAACAGCGCTACCTGCCTCATAAGCACCTTCATAACTTCCTCTATTTATATTAAAAGCACCATTTTCTATAAATTCTCCCATAGCTCGTCCTACATTTGGCGCCTTTGGGAAAGATGTACTTGAATTATCAAAATATATATCTTTCATTTTTTAACTCCTTTTTATTTACTGTTTCGTTTATATTTTTAAATATTTTTATATTAATATAAATCTTTTTAATATTTTATCTCCTAATACAATTATAAATTATAATCGACTAATTTCGCCACACTTACGAAAAATTAATAAAATGCCATTTTTTATAATATCTTAATTATTATAAAACTGACATTTTATTTTTAATCATCTATTCAAATGTTACATCGCTTGCTGTAAGCGTGATATAATTATATCCATTTTCACCATCAACAGCTATATGAAACTCATATCCTTTGTCGCATAAATACATTTCATCATAAACCCAATAACAACCTTCAACAAAGTTATTTTCTAATATCTCTGCATCTTTATATATTATTTTATTTATATTTGTAAATCCACCGCTATTATCTAATTCAAATACTATATCATTTCCTTCTTTTTTTATATCTAAAATTCTACAATCGTGGAAATTATAATTTTCTTTTATATTAGCTGGCACTTTATCACTTATACTATACCAGTGTTTATTATATTCATTAAAAGGTTTTTCAAATTTCATTTCGCACTCGTGGCTATATTTATCTACTAAATCTTTAACTTTTTCTGTTGCAACACCAAGTGCTAATACTCTTATATCTGCTACTTCATCTAAAATTTCTTTGGGTAAATTTTCTTTTAACTCTTCTATTTCATCTTGATGCATTTCTAAAAAGTCATTTGTACTAGCTTCTTCATCATAAGGCTCAATTTCAACATCTTGTTGATTTTGTTCTTCTTCTAAAAGTTGTTGTCTTAATGCTTCAAACTCTTCTTCCGACATTACTTCTCTAGCACTTATAATATTGCCTTCATCGTCCATAATTTGTATATCTTCCCATGTTTCTGGCTCATAATCCATTTCTGAAACTTCTTTTTCCTCTTCTAAAAATGAATTTAATTTTGAATTATAAAGTTCTTTATAATATTCTTCAGATAATTTTTCTGCTTTAGTATCAACCTCTAAATCTAAACAAATATTTTTATTTCCGTAATACCATTCTTTTGTAAGGTACTTCATATCTTAATCCTCCTAAAATTACACTATGTATTTAAAATTATAAACTATTTTACCTAAATTTATATAAAATCTCAACTATTTTAAGAAATAAGGTCTTATTTATTTAAAGATATAATTTTCTTATCAATCAGAACCACCCGTAAAACGGGTGGTTTGCTTAGCCCTAAAAGGGCATGTTGCTGGCTGTGCCTCAAGGCACATTGAATAAGTCCGCCAACTGCATATCTTTTACACACTCCCCCTAAAGGGGGGCACTTTTTTGCTTAATTTCTTTTACCTAAATTTATTAGTTTATTTTTTCTAAATCCCGTTTATCTCTATTTTTTCTTATGTGAGTTTATTACTGGCTCACCCGTAAACGGATCTATATATTCTTTCATACTTATTTGATCTTCTATTATATCTTCTCTTAGTTGATTTTTTATATATTCTTCTATTGCCTTTTTGTTTCTTCCTACTGTGTTTACATAATATCCTCTACACCAAAACTTTCGGTTGCCATACTTATATTTTAAATTGGCATGTCTATCGAATATCATTAAAGAACTTTTTCCTTTCAAGTATCCCATGAAACTGGCAACACTCAATTTTGGTGGTATGCTGACCAACATATGTATATGATCCTTGCACGCATTTGCTTCTATTATTTCCACACCTTTTTGCTTACATAATTTTCTTAAAATTTTTCCTATATCTACTTTTATTTTTCCGTATATCGCTAGTCTTCTATATTTGGGTGCAAACACTATGTGGTATTTACAATTTCATTTGCTATGTGCTAAACTATTGTTATCCATTTTGGATACCTCCTCTGCTTCGTTATTAGGTTGGCGGACCTAATTTAATTGTAGCAGAGGAGGTTTTTTTGTCTACCCAAAGCTGGAAGCTTTTTAGAACCACCTGTAAAACAGGTGGTATTCATTTATACAAAAAGAACTATCTATTATTTTTAATAAATAGTTCCTTTTCCTCTTTTCGAGAGTTTTACTGGTGGGTATGATTCTCAAGAATCATACCCACGATTAGTTTTTTCAAAACAATTACTATATCATAAAATAATCTTTATGTACATTAATACAGTTTATCAATTCAATTTCAATATTTAAATTCATCCCATCTATTTACATGTCTAATTAAAAGTATAACTCTATCCTCTGATTTTGATCCATAAGTTATATAATTCTTACAATTATGGTAAAATCAACTTTTTATTAGCTAAAGTAGTTTTATTCTAATTTCATTGAATATAATCTTGTATAGCCATTATTATGACTCTTACATCATATCCAAATTTAAATATTTTTATAAGTAATTCTTCTAAATTTTTCTATTAAGCAATCCAAAGTTGCAAAATTAAAATATCTCAAAAAATGGAATAATAACTTCTTATAATCTTCTATTTTTAGAGTGATTTATATATTTTTTATACACTTATATATTTTTCTATAACGATTGTATACTTCTTCATATATCTCTACTAATTCTTTATTAGGATAAAAACTTTCTTCTTCTTTTACTATTAATTTTACAGCACCTTCAAAAGAATCAAACCAGTTTAGTGAAACAGCTGCTACAATTGCAGCTCCTAATGAAGGTCCTTCTTCATTTTTTAAAGATATTATTTTTTTATTAAATATATCTGCTTGTATTTGAAGCCACGCCTTTGACTTAGCTCCTCCTCCTACTGAAATAATTTCTTTTTCATAACAGTTATTATATATATTAAAACAATCTTTTAAAGAAAATGTAATTCCTTCAACTACAGCTCTTGCAAAATCTTTAAACTCATGTACTTTATCAATACCAATAAATGTACCTCTTACCTTACTATCTGTATAAGGAGTTCTTTCTCCAACAATATAAGGAGCAAACAATAATCCATTTGAACCCGGCACTACATCCTCTATTCCTTCTAAAACTTCATCAAAACTTTTATCAGGAGCAAAAGTATTTCTAAACCAACTTAATGAATCTCCAGCTGAAAGGGTAACACCAATTGAGTAG
>ENA-OQNO01001557-OQNO01001557.1-human-gut-metagenome-genome-assembly--contig:-NODE-1557-length-15060-cov-12.993370_pt1 | contig 15060 bp, 14 predicted proteins | sample MGYA00242629_ERZ504880 | MGnify/ENA primary metagenome ERZ504880 (study PRJEB26092, sample SAMD00036377) | human gut metagenome | host: Homo sapiens | study: EMG produced TPA metagenomics assembly of... | reverse complement strand
ATTTGTTGCTTGAATTCTTGTGAAAAAGTTCTTCGTGTTCTCTTAGACATAAAAATTCCTCCTGGTATGTTTTCTTCTAGTCTACACACCTTAATTTTTCTGTCTAGTTAATTGTAGCCTATCCAAACTTTTGTTAAATAAGAGTGAGATAGGTAATAGAGATCAATATATTAGAGCTAAAGGGCAAGAAATAATTGATTCATTAGGTGAAATGAGGTCATACAATTATTTGTATGTAACACATAGAGCTGATGGAATGGTCATTACTGTGGGGAAATCTTCTTCTAATGATATTTTTTTAGATGGAGATCTTTTTTATCAACTCAATACAAATCACTTGTCTGGCACTGAAAATATAATTTTAAGGACGGAATATGGCAATGAAATATTTGCAAAATATGATGAGATTTTAAAAAATTATTTGGACTGGGCTTGGATAATTCCGGTTGAGTCAGGAGATGCTAAGAAACTGGAGAGATTATTGGGCGATGAACTAATTAATAAAAAAGTACCAATTTTAAATTATTATTCCCATAGACAATAAAAGGCTATTTTTCATGATAATACTAGTTATAACTGTAAAAATGGAAGAAAATCTGGGAAAGAAGTTTTTAAATAAGTGTATTGTTCGATTTTAATAAATAATAAGCAATACCATCCGTCTGTGTTGCGCAACATCGTACTACAATGAATATTTTTTCACAAAAAGAAAATCATCCATCGAATGAATGGAAGGTTTTAGTATACACGAGGTTAATGCCCCCTCTTTTATAATCAGAGGAGTGAGTTTTTTTCTATGAATGTTTCTATTTTCTTATTGCTAGTCTAGTTTCTCTTACGATAAAATTGGGATTCTATTCCAGTTTTTATTGATTTGCTGATAAAATAACTTGAATGGTGGATATAAACATGATAAATAAGAGAAGAATAACAAAACAAGGTTGTGAAATAATTCTCAAATGAGTATAATAGAAAGAAAAAGGAGGAAGAATCAATGAAAATAGCAATTGCAGGCGCTGGCGCAATGGGAAGTCGCTTTGGGTTAATGCTTCACCAAAGTGGGAACGAAGTATTATTAATCGATGGCTGGGCAGAACATGTCCAACAAATCAAAGAACATGGATTACAAGCAAATTTTAATGGTAAAGAGGTAGAAGCAAAACTACCAATCGTTCTTCAATCCGAAGTAGAAAAAGAAGATCAAGTTGATCTGATTATTCTATTTACCAAAGCGATGCAGCTGGAAAAAATGCTGCAGGATATCCAATCATTAATCAAAAAAGATACAGAGGTCTTATGTCTATTAAATGGTATCGGGCATGAAGATATTATTGAGAAATTTGTACCAATGGAAAATATCTATATTGGAAATACCATGTGGACGGCAGGTCTTGAAGGTCCTGGTCAGGTCAAATTATTTGGAAGTGGTTCAGTAGAATTACAAAATTTAGGTGATGGAAAAGAAGCAGCTGCAAAAAAATTAGCAGACAAATTGTCTGAATCAGGATTAAATGCTCATTTTTCTGACAATATTCACTATTCTATTTATCGCAAAGCATGTGTGAACGGAACAATGAACGGACTATGCACAATCTTAGACGTTAATATGGCTGAGCTAGGAAAAACATCGACTGCTCATAAAATGGTGGCGACGATTGTCAATGAGTTTGCCAAAGTAGCAGCAGTAGAGAAGATTGAACTAGATGTCCCAGAAGTCATTGCACATTGTGAATCTTGTTTTGACCCGGAAACAATTGGGTTACATTATCCTTCAATGTATCAAGACTTGATTAAGAACCATCGATTAACAGAAATCGATTATATCAATGGCGCAATTTCTAGAAAAGGGAAGAAATATGGTGTTGCGACGCCTTATTGTGATTTCTTGACTGAGCTTGTCCATGCAAAAGAAGATAGTTTGAACGTAAAATAAAGGAGAGATTGAATGGAAACTTCACAAAAAATATCACCGAAAATTTTTCTGAATAAAGTCCTCGCTGGTACAGCAACAGGAATCATTATTGGATTGATTCCTAATGCAGTATTAGGTGCCATTTTAAAATATTTTAGTGCGTATCCCTTTGCGGTAACGATCGCACAGTTAGCAGTTATTTTTCAATTAGCAACACCTTTGATCATTGGTGGTTTGATTGCCTTACAATTTGGATTTGATCCGATGAGAATGATGGTTGTAGCCGGAGCTTCTTTTGTTGGTTCTGGTGTAGTCAAATTCACACCTGATTTGGGTGAAACGGGTGTTTACGTTGGTGCTGGTACAGGCGATATTATTAATACGATGCTGACAGCATCGATTGCTGTCGGGCTGATTTTACTGATTGGAAATAGTTTTGGGTCAGTGTCGATTGTGTTAACACCGATTGTTGTAGGTGTAGGTGCAGGTTTACTTGGTTTTTATTTATTCCCTTTTGTAACAGCAATTACTTCTGCAATTGGATCATTGATTAATAACTTCACTACCTTACAACCGCTGTTAATGTCTATCTTGATTGGTTGTTCCTTTGCCTTTTTGATTATCTCTCCTATTTCAACAGTAGCAATCGGAATGGCAATCCAACTAGATGGTGTTTCTGCTGGTGCGGCTGCGATGGGCGTAGCTGCAACCACTTTTGTTTTAGTAGTGAACTCTTGGAAGGTTAATAAGTCAGGTGTGACAATTGCGATTGCTTTAGGCGCTATGAAGATGATGATGCCTAATCTATTTAGAAAACCTGTGATTCTTATTCCTTGTTTAGTTAGTGCAGTGATTACAGCTATTCCTGTCGCTCTATTTTCTATTTCAGGTACGCCTGCTTCTGCTGGTTTCGGCGTGGTCGGACTTGTTGGTCCGTTGGCTTCTTTAGATGCAGGGCTAAATGGCTTTCTTGTTGTTCTTTGTTGGTTAGTCATCCCTGTTTTTGCGGCACTAATTACTCAATTTTTATGCGAGAAAGTATTTAAACTGTATGATCGAGAAGAAGTCTTCAAATTTTTAGGCTAGTAGATTTTACTAAGAAATTTTCAATCAATGGATGCGTAAGTGAGATGTCAACAACATCTGACTTACGTTTTTTTGCCTTTTTGAGTAGGAGATTGATGCTGACAACTGAACTCTTCAGTGCCATTCGATTTTTTAAAATGTAGAAGAAACTCACCTTTATGTTATTGATTGTTCAAAAGGCAACTAGAATAAAAATATGTGTTAAAATGAGAAAAAATTTGATTGTTGGATGTATCGAATAATCACTAAAAAGTAGGGGAAGAAAATGATTTTTTTGCAAAAATATGGTTTTTATTTTTTATTATTAGGTGTGATTAGTGATTTATCGACACCGTATATCCTTGGCCTTTTTTATCCCAAACTGAATCAAATGACTACCGTAATTAGTGTGTTTGGTGACGTAGATAGTCCAGTCAGACGTGCTTTCTTGGTCTGGTCAGTTGTATCTGGACTTTTTTTGTTCTTTCGTTGCCTGCGTTGTATCACCTATTTGTTGGAACATCAAAAACACTTGCAATACTTGCTGTTGCAACAGTTGGTTTATATGGGATAGGTGATTGTATTTTTACTGGGTTATTCAGTATCAATACGAATGAAAGCTCTTGGAATCTATCGACTTGGATCCATAATATAGGTTCTGGGCTAGGCTATGCAGGCTTTCTACTTTTCCCATTGTTACTTGTTCTGCTTTATCGTCAAAGTGGTCAAGGTACGCTTAGCCATTTTTATCTTGTTTTAACAGTTATTAGTTTACTAATTGCAGGTCTTTACGGATTAGCACGGATTCCGTCGATTAGTCAGTTTGCCTTCTTTAAGCAATTGGGCTTCTTTCAACGCTTAAGTTTTTTCTTTAACTATTTGCCGATGATTTGTTTAAGTTTTTTTCAACTACGAAAGTAGAAAAAGCAGTGTGAAGCTGATTAAGTAAAAGAATTTCTCTATGGGTAACCATTCGTGTGGATGTGTTCGACTAAGAATAGAGATGAGGAGAGCGAAAAGCAAGTTAGTCTTAACTTGTTATGCGTTGTGCTAAATTTCAGGTAGTCATTTTTTGAATGAATAAGAAGAAAACTTGAAAGAGGGTGACTTCATGTTAGATGTGGAGCAGATGGAAATAGACCTTTATAATATTATTTTAAATCGAAATACAAGAGAATGGGAAAGAACACAATTTGAAGAGGCAAAAGAAGACCTAGCAAAAATGTCGATAAAGCAGGTGATAGAAAAACTAGAGGTCAACTTGCGTCCGCTAGCACTACGAGATAATTTGACACCAGATGCGATGGATTTTTATTTAAGAATCACAGGGGAGTCAGCGAGTGTAAAGGCTTATGATTATGCCAAACATAAGATAACTTCACCCTTATACCAAGAACGGGCGATTTTTGCCGGTGGCTGTTTCTGGTGTATGGTTGAGCCTTTTGAAACAAAACCAGGTGTAATCTCAGTGTTATCTGGTTATACAGGTGGAGAGACCAAAAAACCAAATTACGATCAAGTCAGTGGTGGATATACTGGGCATGTTGAAGCTGTTGAGATCATATTTGATACACGTCAAATAACCTATGAAGAGCTGTTGGAGATTTATTGGCAAATTTCAGACCCTACAGATGCCTTTGGTCAATTTCAAGATCGGGGGAAACAATATCGTTCAATTCTATTTGTTGTTAATGAAAAGCAAAGGCAATTGGCTGAAAAATCAAGAGAACAACTGATTCAATCTAACCGATTTAGCCGTCCTATCGTTACAGAGATTCGCCAAGCAAAGACTTTTTGGCCAGCTGAAAATCATCATCAACAATTTTATCAGAAGCAACCTAAAAGATATAAAAAGATCAAGCATTCGCATCAGCTTCATTTATTTTTTCAGCGACATAGATAGAGGAAGGTTGTGGCGCAAAGCGTTCAGCTCCGACAAAATAATGAGCAACTGACAAAAATAGCTTTTCATATTTTTGGACAGTTATGAATTATTTCGAGGAGTTGCTTTGAGAACACCGAGGAAAAGGTTGTGGCGCAAAGCGTTCAGCTCCGACAAAATAATGAGCAATTGACAAAAATAGCTTTTCATATTTTTGGACAGTTATGAATTATTTCGAGGAGTTGCTTTGAGAACGCCGAGGAAAAGGTTGTGGCGCAAAGCGTTCAGCTCCGACAGAATAATGAGCAATTGACAAAAATAGCTTTTCATATTTTTGGACAGTTATGAATTATTTCGAGGAGTTGCTTTGGGAACACCGAGGAAAAGGTTGTGGCGCAAAGCATTCAGCTTCAAGTCGCAAGGAAACAGGAGGTATGACAAGTCTTTTGTCACAACTCCTGTTTTTTTACTAGCCTTTATTTCCATGTGAAAGAGAATTCGAATTGTAGAATCTTGATTTTTCTATGGAATTTTGTAGAGAATCATCTTGATAATTAATAGACACCTAATCGAATTCCACATTAATGATGAACTAAATTCCGTATGAAAGCGCAAACAATAACTATAAAATAAAAATGTATTCAGGAGGTGCTTATGTGAGTATCAAGTTAGACGATCGTCAAATGAGAATTTTAAATTTTCTATTGGAAAATGATCACACCACTTATCAAGAATTAGCTGAGCAACTTCAAGTTTCGACGAAAACAATTAGTAAAGCTATTGCTAATTTAAAAACTGTAGTTGAAAAGGAGATAAATCTACAAATTGTTGTTCAACCAAAAAAAGGTGTTTCGTTAGTAGGTGATAAAGAAGATTTAAGAAAACTACTGCCAGATTTTGAGATTACTAAAGTTGATACATCAGAAGATCGTATCACTTATGTCTTTGCTAAGTTACTGAATACAACTGGCTCTTTGAAAATACAAGATCTTGCAGATGAGCTTTTTGTTAGCAGATCAACGATGGAAAGTACGATCAAGGAAGTAAAAAAGAGAGTGATGAAGCACGGTATGGCAGTAATTTCTGACCGCAATGGATTGAAAATCAATGCGGGTGAGAAGGGCAAACGTAAGCTAATGTCAGAAGTATTGAATTATTATTGGGGTGGTTTTACGGCGTCTAGTAATAAATCAGATTTATTGGATTTGAATATTAATCTCTTGGGTGAAACAAATAATTTTTTGGATAAAGAAATTTTGAAAAAAGTAGCAATGATTCTTAATCGCTTCATGGAAGAAACCCAGTTACAATTTACGGATTACGAATTTCAAACGCTAGCTATTCATCTAGCAATTGCGCTGGAACGAATTGATTCCAATAATTTTTTATTACAAGAAGGCGGGACAGAAAAAGAAATTTTAGAAAACACTAGCTACTTGATTGACATGTTAGAACAAGCCTTTCATTTTAACATTCCAAAGTATGAGCAAGAATATATTGATATTCATATCTCAGCGATCGAAAAAAATGCCATGAACCATAACTTGAGTGAGACCACTTTACCTAATCTTGATCTGGGAGAGCAACTTAAGTAACTGGTACTTGATGAGCTGAATGAGTTTCATGCAGATGCAGAGCTCATTAACAATCTTGTGCTTCATCTCAATGCAGCTGTTAAACGATTACGTTTAGGCGTGAACATCCATAATCCATATACAGAAAAAATTAAATCATCATTTAAACAAGCCTTCTTTCTTAGTGTCAATTTACTCGAAAAAATAGAAGAACAATTTTTGGTGAGGTTTGATGATGACGAAATTGCTTATGTGACACTTCATATCCAATCCTTTTTGGACAGGTACAGACCTAATAAATCTGAAGTGTTGTTAGTTTGCAGCAGTGGATATGGAACTTCAAAATTATTGGAACAACGAATCAATAGAACAATCCGTTTCTTTATACATTGATCGATCTTTCTTCAAATCATCAAGAACGCATTGAAAAACGCCTTGAACCTGTCACATTTATTCTTTCCAAAGGATTGATGATCACCTATGTCTCTAGAGAATCGAATCTCGTTGAGCGATTGATCGAGAAACATGGAAGTGAGCTTCGACATTTTGAGGATATCATTGCTTTTGCCACATTAATGATCTATACCCACTATATCAATGGGTTGAAAGAGATTAAAAAGCAAATCGACCAATTGGATGCGGCTGCCCGTAAAACAACCGAAAATAATGAACTATTTAATCTGGCAGACACAGAACGAGATATGGTTTATTTGGATCACACGTTGAAAGATCAGAATCTTACAGTGAATCACTTGATGGAACGAAAAGAGTTTTTAGACAAATTAGATAGTGAATCGTTAGTTTACGACATTAAACTGCGACAGAAATTTGCCAACAAGCTTGTCACGATCTATCGCGATTTATTGGAAACCATCGGTGGTCTATTCTCGGATATGATGGACAATAATTTGAACCATTTGATGAAATATTTAGATTCAGCAGCATTAGTGGTTGCAGTGCCATCATTGATTGCTGGACTTTGGGGGATCAACACTGGCGGACTGCCTGGGAAGGATAACACGATAGGAACGATTCTAGTTTTTGGGTTAGCTGTCTTAGTAGGCATCCTTACTGCTGTCTATCTTTCAAAGAAAGACTTTTCAAAAACAAAATAAAAAAGCAACTTTGTCTAGCATTGAACGCTGGGCAAAGTTGCTTTTTTTCGTGACTTCACAATCGCGAAGACTGTCCAATAAGCAGAGGGTAGAAGCGAGAAATGAAAAATATTAAGAAGAAAGGCCGGGGTACAATCCGAACAATTTATATTTTACTTTACTCGCTATTGCATACGCTCACTTCTATCGTTGCTTTTTCTCATAATCCTTTTACATAGTGAGGGGAAGCAGGTTTCAAATACAAAAGGCAGAATCAAAGGAATGCCAATTGTTTTGATGTTTCATCAGAAGGATGTAGTGAATGAGGTGTGTACGACAATCAGGTTTCTTTGATTGCTTTTATTCATAGGGAAGATGACGGTTGAAAGCAGACAATGAAAGAAAATCGTACATAGTCTAGGTACCCTTTATCAGAAAATAACTTTTTGCTGATCGAAACGCTTTCAAAGAGCTGCGGCAGTTTTTTTGACCTCTTGCAGTGAGTGTTAACGATTCCAAAAAAGTTGACTTATCCTCAATATAACAACGTTTTAAATTTTTTTGTTTTTTTAAGAGCAAAATTTTTGTGTATTTTTAAGAAGAAGCGTAACATAATATGTGTAATAAATATTTCACAGAAAGAAAGAGAAAATTATGCATTGGTTATGGGTATTAATCGTAGGAGCTATTATCGGTTTGATTGCCGGAGCAATTACAAATAAAGGTGGATCAATGGGATGGATCGCTAACATCGTTGCAGGTTTAGTTGGTTCAGCAATTGGACAAGCATTGTTAGGTAGCTGGGGTCCTCAATTAGCAGGAATGGCTTTGATTCCTTCTATCATTGGTGCGATCATCGTTGTTGCTGTAGTATCATTTTTCTTGGGACGTTCAAGAGGTTAATCGTCAAATATATCAGCAATTTTACCTATTATCTTAAGGAGCAGCTTTTCGCTGCTTCTTTTTTTGTATAGATAAACTGCTTCTATCACTGATCATCGATGTTGTCTAACTGATGTCGCCGAATGCAAGCATTACCTTTGTCAGATTAAAAAATACTCGTTACACTTAATATAGAACGACGAAAGAAAGGATGATCTCAATGAAAAAAATGTACGAAACAGCAATGATCAATCGTGGAGGCCGTGATGGCGAGGTTGAGGCACCAAACGGAAGTATGCACATGAAGATCGACCGCCCAGGAATCCATAGTGAAGGGACAAATCCGGAACAACTTTTTGCGGCTGGATACGCATCTTGCTTCAACGGCGCGGTTCAACACATGCTGGAAGAAAATAATCTTGAGTCTGATTCTGAAGTCAAAGCACGGGTATCTTTATTTCAATTAGAAGATGGGGGCTACCAAATCGGGGTTGTTTTAGAAGTTTCTTTGCCAGGACTTGAGAAGGACCAAGCAGAGAAAATCGCAGAAGAAGCCCACGCATTTTGCCCATACTCTAAAGCAACAAGAGGCAATATTGATGTGGAAGTGACTATAGTAGAATAAGGGATTCTTAATGTTACTATAAATGAGATTATGAAAGATCCTATAAAGAAACGCTAGTAAAAGAAACATGTAGTTACGGTAATTAATAGCGGTATATGTACGATTGATCGAATAGAACAAGGAGGCAAAAAAATGACACAGCGGGTAGCAATAATGATTTTAGTGTTGCTGGTCATTGGCCTCCTTGTTTACTATGTCCTAAAGTTTAAGCATTGGAAGCAGCAACGGATACATCAGGATATTGAAAAAAAGTTAAAACGGTATCCTATTGTTCAAGCAGCTTGGGAAAAGGCTGAAGCAAAACAATATAACATTCCTGGATTAACAGAAACAAGAATGGTGGTGCCGGAAACCGGCGAAAATGAGGTTTGTCAATGGATGACGCCGCAAGGGTTGGCTTTTTCTCAAGATTTTGTGTTTATTTCTGCCTACTGCTATGACCATCAGCATCATTCTATTATTCATGTACTGGATAGAGAAACAGGACAGCCGATCAAACTGCTGATTTTACCTAAACGGCCACATGTAGGGGGCTTAGTATATGATACAAAACGGGAACTTTTATGGTTGACAATCACAGGATCTGCTACTGGACGAGTAGCCGCTTTACGTTTGATCGATATCTTAGCAGATACATCTGAAGAGACGGGACAGCCAATCGCTTATTGGTTGACAACTGATCTCTCAGAGATTCCACAAGCATCGTATTTGACTCAAAACAATGATCAACTGGTATCTGGCAACTTCACACTAAAAGGTGAAGGACAGTTGACTTTCTATCTATTGCCGACGATAGCTGAAATGAAAACAGCAATTCGCCGCAAAGACAAAATCCAACCAACCGTGACAATGAGCAGAAAAACATCTGATAAGATTCAAGGTGTGGCTTTTTATGGCCATTATCTCTTAGCCAGTCGTTCTTATGGTCCTTATACCTCGGAACTCTTAGTGTCCGAGCGGGACTCTCCTAGCCGGATCCTAAAACGAATCAAATTTCCACCGTATTTGGAACAAATCGTTGTTGTAGAAGATCGTCTAGCAGTATTGTTTGAAAGTGGCGCCGCAGCGTATCGCGAGAAAGCCAATCCTGTGTTAGCCAATGTTTTATTACTAGACTTAGCAACGTTGCTTCATGCAAATAAGCGTCCCAAAAAGATTGCTGCAACTAAAAAATAGTCGGACAACTCAAGATGATCACTGTTGTTCATAAAGAACGACAAGAAAAATCATCTAGCGATGTTCGACTATGGGTTTATTTAGGAAGTATTTCTACTAAGATTCAATATGGCTATACAGATTCGGCGAAAAAACAAGGCAATGTTAAGTTTTTGAGAATCACAGATATACAAGAGGGACGTGTAAATTGGTCCAGTGTGCCTTACTGTGATATTAGTAATTCTAAACTAGTTGATTTAAGATTGGAAGAAAATGACATTTTGATAGCAAGGACAGGAGGAACTATGGGAAAAAGTTTCTTGGTTAAGGAAATAAGTGAGGAATCTGTTTTTGCTTCTTACTTGATTCGAATTAGGTTAGTTGAGAAATTATTATCAGAATACGTAGACTGCTTCTTAGACTCGCCATTATATTGGAAGTTATTAGAAAAAATTTCTTACGGAACTGGGCAACCAAATGTAAATGGTACAAATTTATCTAAACTACTTATACCATTACCACCTTTAGAAGAACAACAACGCATGACTACTAAAATAGAAATGATAAGAAGATCTATTCGTAGAATCAATTTTGAGTAAATATAACGGACCTAGCATCCATTTTATACCAGATGATGCTAGGTCTATTATTTATATTTTATGGAATTTAATTGATTTGTTCTAGTGTTTTAATATTATTACGACAGTAAAAAAATAGTTTGATTCTTCTAACATGAATGACCATCTAGAAGTGGAAATGTATAAAAGATTTATTTTATGAAGTTTTCCTAATATCATTCACTCATGATACGCAGCGCCGTATCATAAATAATGATATTTTTTAAGAGAAAAAATGATTAATGAGATAAGTTCATATTTTCATAAATTTATTTGAGACAAAGGTATATAATATTTTTATTGGAAATAGAGATATTATATACAAAGATATGTTTATGTAACTGTTTATAAATGAGAGGAAGGAATAAATTTGGAAAATAATGAAAGTTTGGCATTAAGAGTAGTAAATGAATCGCTGAAATTACCTGTCGTAAAAGTGAATCGTTCAGAATTTTTAGTGAAAGTATTTGGTGACAAGGTAGAAGATATCAATCAATTGATTGAAGAGGGACCACAAGCATTTTTATCTATAGAGGACCTAGATCGAGCTGCGAATAATCGAATCTATTCTATCGTTGCTCAGTCTAGTACATTGTCATTTGCTACAGGATTACCCGGAGGATTAGCTATGGCAGCAACAATACCAGCAGATATCACACAGTTTTACGGCTATTCTTTAAAATTGGCACAAGAAATTTCTTATATCTATGGGTATGAAGATATTTGGAATCAACAAGGAGAATTGACTGAAGAAGCTAAGGAAACGCTAATCTTGTACTTAGGGATCATGTTAGGTGTATCAACTGCTAGCTCTGCTGTTAGGGTATTATCAGGAAAACTTTCTGTACAGGCTTTGAAAAAGATCCCACAAAAAGCATTAACAAAAACGATCTATTATCCAGTGATAAAGAAAGTACTTGCAGTATTTGGAACAAAACTAACAAAAGCAACATTTGCAAAAGGAGTTTCCAAAGTGGTGCCTGTTGTAGGTGGTGTAGTATCAGGAGGATTGAACTATTTTTCAATGAAACCGATGGCTACAAAATTAAAAAACGAATTGAGAAAAGGTATCAATTATTCTGAAGAAAATTTGAAGCAAGATTTGAAAATTTTAAACGTTGAAGACATCATCATCGATGAATCTAATTTATTGGAAAGTAGCATGAAAGGTGAAAATATCATCGAACAGATAGAAAAGGCACATGATTTGTTGAAACAAAAAATTATTACTGAAGAAGAATTTATATCAATTAAACAAAACATACTTTCGAAATAATTAACTAATTACATGTCATAGAAAAGTACTTAGCACTCAATAAAAATCAGAAAATAAGAGATACATTTTTAATTTCTTAGTTATAGAAGTAATAGATCATATTCGAGAAGCCGACTCATCTATATCAGATGGGTCGGCTATTTTTAATGGCAAAGGATAGGAAAATTCATGTTTCAAAGAACAACGTTAGGTCACAAAGTGAGTAACGGATTTTTACTGAATTAAAAAACTAAATCGTACCTTTATTGAGAACAACCTTTGATTCTAAACATAAAGAGATATTACAGATTACAATAAAATTCACGTCTGCTGTGGTAAAACAAGTGAATAAGCAATATCAAAATTAAGACTAGATGCTTTTTTCGAGTAAATAATTTTTAGAAAATGTCTTCCTTTTTATCTGTTCTGATATAATGTTAAATGAGACTATAAGGAAAAATGATAATTATTTTAGAAAGCGAGTTGCTAATGTTGGATAAATATACTGTAACCAATATAAAAGTAGGAAATTTACTCAGTGATGCACAAGTGGGAAATATTGCCATCCCTGAAATTCAAAGACCTTTTGTTTGGAAAAGAGCTAAAGTAAGGGATTTGATTGATTCATTATATAAAAATTACCCTGTTGGTTATATTATTACTTGGAAATCTCCAGACATTAAAATAAAAGATGGAAAGACATCAAATGGACGTTTAATTTTAATTGATGGACAGCAAAGAATTACTGCGCTGTCTACTGCATTGAATAAAATTGAAGTGGTTAATGATAAATACAGAAAAGAAAGAATTATCATTTCATTTAATCCGTTGACTGAAGAGTTCAAGGTTCGAGATAGAGGGACAGAAAAAGGAAAAGAGTGGATAACTGATATAGCAGATGCAATGGATGCTGGTAGAAAATATATTAACAATTATTTAAAATTAAATGAAATCACTGACGATGATGAATGTGATCAAATTAGTGATAGGATTGAAAAGCTAAAACAGATAAAAAATTCTGACGTTGGCAATATTACTTTGGATGCCAGCCTTCCAATTGATATTGTAACAGAGATATTTATACGTATTAACGATGCAGGAGTGAAGCTTTCTCAGGCAGACTTTACCATGAGTAAAATTGCTATTTATGAAAAAAATAGTGGTGATGAATACGGAATGTATTTACGTAAATACATTGATTATTTTTGTGAATTAGCAGCTTCTCCAGAAAATTCTTCTCAGATTGAAACTAATGATTCAAATTTTGTAGAATCTAGATACTGGGACAAAATCAAATGGGTAGTTAACGACGAAAATGAAGTATATAATCCCACATATAATGATATATTACGTGTCATTTCACTTGTTGAATTTAATCGAGGAAAGCTAGGGGAGTTAGTTTCATTACTTTCCGGACGTGATTTTAAAGAGAAAGATTATAAGCAGAAAATTGCTGATGATTCATTTGATAAGTTGGAAAAAGGTATTGAAAAGTATACTAAAAAAGCAAACTTTGAACACTTTGTGCAAGATATTTTATGGAACCTTGGATATAAAGAACCGGGGCTTGCTATTGCTCAAAATGCAATAAATTATGCGTATGCTATGTATTTGCGTAACAAAGATCTAGGCGTCGAGGATTCAAAATTAAAGAGTTTGATCAGACGTTTATTAATTATTAGTCTCTTAACTTCAAGACATAGTGGCAGTTTTGAAAGTCAATGGACAGCAGATTTTCAAAGAATGGAATCTGCTAATTCTTTGGAAGAATTTGTCACAACATTAGAAAGACAAAACCTCACGGATGTATTCTGGAATGATACAGTACCAAGCAGATTTGATAATGCTAACGTCAATAGTTTGTTTTGGACTCTATATACATTGGCACAAAAGTATTTAGGAAATCAAGGTTTTCTAACATCCACTTTAGTTCGAGATATGAAAACTGCTCAAGTTCACCACATCTATCCAAAATCTTATTTACGAAAGAATGGTTTTTCAAGTAAAAACATGTACAATAAGTTAGCTAATTATGTTTACCTTCATGATCAAGTGAATAATAAAGTGAATGACTATGCTCCAGAAGTTTATATGAATGAAGTGATGAAATATACTGGAACTTATGGGAATGAAATGAAAGGACTGGAGGAACTGAAGAGAAATCTTGAAGATAATGCTATACCAGAATTAGTTAAAAGTGGAAATAGCAGTAACTATTTATTATTTTTAAAAGAACGTGCTGTGATGATGTCATTGAAAATAAAAGAATATTATGAAAAATTATAATCTTGTGAAAAAAGGGGTCAAGATTAATGAATTATAATAAAGGTTTGTAAATTAATAATAGAAACTCGCATAAGAGTTAGTTAGAAGTTTAGTATAATAGAACTCTCCGAATATCATCACTCATGATACCCAGCTCCGTATCATGAGTGATGATATTTTTGTAATGAGTTCGGGCATGCTCTCTACTTACTAGTAGGTCAAGTGATTGATCATTAAATAGTAGAAATAGCATGTCTAAGGAGACATTCCACAAAATCATTAACATACATTAAATAAATTGAGCTGTTGCATAATAGACATAAGGAAATGTTCTTTTCTATATTTAGAAAAGCTGTCAAGGCGAAGTTTAAATATCACAAAACTTAATTGGAAAAGATAATCAACTGGAACTTGCTAGCGTTGCAAGTTGAATAAAAAAACAACCAAGATTAGATTGTAGGAACTTGTAGAAGATCATAATTTGAAGTTAACAAAAGAATTCCACGACACCTCTACTCTGTTAAGTACAGGAAATAGAGAGTTAAGGGCAAGAAAAATAGGCGAGGATATCGGGTTGAAAGGCCGATTGTAGAACATAAGTTAATAGTATATGATTTGTCAAATTAAGCTAGAATAAAATGCTTCTTGTACATAGCTCAAAAATATTTCGATTGGTGTTCTGTAATTCAATGATTTTCTTGGAATATGATTACGTTGATTGCTGACACTGGAAA
>ENA-OQNO01001552-OQNO01001552.1-human-gut-metagenome-genome-assembly--contig:-NODE-1552-length-15095-cov-26.633752_pt1 | contig 15095 bp, 16 predicted proteins | sample MGYA00242629_ERZ504880 | MGnify/ENA primary metagenome ERZ504880 (study PRJEB26092, sample SAMD00036377) | human gut metagenome | host: Homo sapiens | study: EMG produced TPA metagenomics assembly of... | reverse complement strand
TTTGTGGTGATTTAACAATACTACTTTTAGGACTTGCTTTCCACTGTTTTGTTATAGAAAACAGAAAATCGCTATGCCACAGCCTCGGCAGGCCATCGCGTAGCGATTTTGTTCAATTCCAGTTTGTTGAATTAAAAATGAAATAAAGTTCCAGTAATCATAGAGTGTATGGATTCAATTCCATATGCTCTTTTTCTTTACCTAATTTCAGGAAAAATGCAAAAATCTAATGTTACGAGTTTCTTACGAGTGGCATTAAAAAAACATGCAAGAAAACTCGTAAGAAAAAAGTAAAAAAATTTGCTTTTGACCACTGTAAAACATGCTCTGAGCGTTTCGTTATATGAAGGGATAATTTTTCTTTCATATTTCAAAGAAAAGAGGATAAAGAAATGTCAGAAAAAAGATGTTATACAGTTCAAGAGTTACAGGAAATCTTAGGAGTCAGCAGACCTACTATTTATAACCTTTTAAAGAAAAAGGAATTCCGGTGGATCCAGTTGGATGGCGGAAAGTATCGCATCTCTAAGAAGAGTTTCGATGACTGGCTCGATAACTTGGAACAATAAAAAACAGGGTGTTGATCAGGCAGATTTTGTCTGCAATCGACATCCTAAATTTTTATCTGGATTTGAGATATGATATAAGAAAAAAAACTAACACTAAAAAAGACAGGAAGTGAAGAATAAATGGCAACAGCAATTATGAAACAAAAAGAAGTTCCGGAAATGGACGATGTTGAAGAGATCATTTCAAAGATATCAGAAGACAGTCCTTACAAACGGCGTCCGACACAAAAGAGAACCTGGATGACCGTGCCGGAAATGGGAAAGCTGCTGGGATTAAAAAAGACAGATCGATACTGGCTGGTGCATAAAAATGTTTTTGAATCTAAAGAGATTGCTGGAAAGATACGAATCAATATTGCCAGCTTTGAAAAATGGTACGCCAATCAGATTAAATACCATAAAGTTACCGGAGAAGAACCAGGGAAAGAATTGAAATCCTGGTTCTATTCCGTTAAGGAAGTTGCGGATCTGTTGGGTGTTGATGAGTATCTTGTTTATGATTTACTCAAGAAAAATCAAATGGAAGCTGTTATTGTCGATTACTGGAAACGAATACCAAAAGAATCTTTTCAGAACTGGTATAAAAGCCAGTCCCGGTATCGAACAAAGGAAGACAGAAAAAAAGACGCTCTTCTGGAAGATGCAACAATTACGATGCCTGAGATGGCACAGCTGCTTGGAACAACCAGAAGCGCAGTATATACAATTCTTGATAATCCAAAGTATAGTCATTTTTTTGAATTCATTGTGATTGCAGAAAAGAAAAGGATCACAAAAGAGAGTTTTCGAAAATTCCTGGAAGGTCAGGATCGGTATAAGCTGGATCCATCGAATGATTATGAAGAACTTGCACAGGAACAAAATATTGCCCTGGCTAATTTCCGGCGGAAGAAATTATCACAGACCGGAATACGAGGAAGCAATGGAAATATAAAGTATCTTACTTTTGATGAAGCTTCCTATCTGGCAAAGGTCAGCAGAAGCATGATCAACAAGTGGGCGGATAAAGGAAAGTTCACAGTAATAAAAGTTGGCAGTCGAGTTAGGATCCGTCGGGATGAATTTGAGGACTGGATGGAGCAAAGAGATTTGGAAAGGAGTATGCAATAATATGGCATCTATAAGAGAACGAAACGGAAAATTTAATGTAATCTATTCTTATACGAATGAAAAAGGTGAGAGGAAACAGAAGTGGGAAACCTATGAAACGAAAGCCGAAGCAAAGAGAAGAAAAAAAGAAATTGAATATAAAAAAGAGATGGGATCATTTGTCGTCCGTAAATGCAAAACACTGGACGAGCTTATTACAGAATATGTTGCACTTTATGGCAAAGAAAACTGGGCGCTTTCTACATATGAAGGAAATGTCTCTCTTATCAATAACTATATTCTTCCGATCATTGGTGATACGAAACTCTCAGAGATCAATACCCGTTTCATCGAAAGATATTATCAGAGTCTTTTGAAGAGACGTGCAGTTATCAATCCATTGAATAAAACCAGTCGAAATGAATTTGTATCTTCCAGTACGGTCAGGGATATTAATAAGCTGCTTAGAAACTGTTTTGAACAGGCAGTGAAATGGGAGTTGATGGAGAAGAATCCTTGCACCCATGCGACTGTACCAAAACATAAATCACAAAAAAGAGACATCTGGACAGCGGATACATTGATGTATGCGCTCAGTGTCTGTGAAGATGAACGATTAAAGCTCGCAATTAATCTATCTTTCTCATGTTCCCTGCGACTTGGTGAGCTGCTTGGTCTTACCTGGGATTGTGTAGATATTTCTCATGAGGCAATTGAAGAAAACCGTGCATATGTCTTCATCAACAAAGAATCACAGCGTATAAGAAAAGAATCTTTAAATGCATTGGATGGAAAAGATGTGTTGTTGGTATTTCCGACAAATCATAAGAAGAATTCTACGGTCCGTATTCTGAAAACACCGAAGACAGAAAGTAGTGTACGTAAGATATTCTTACCGAAGAGCGTTGCTAATATGCTTGTAGACTGGAAAGCTGAGCAGGATGAAATGAAAGAAATCCTGGGTGACGAATATATGGACTATAACCTGGTTATGGCAAGTACCTTTGGTCTTCCTCTTGGTGATGGAGCAATCCGTGGCCCTTTAAAGAAATTGATCGAGGACTATAATCTCCCACCGGTTGTATTTCACAGTTTTCGTCATAGCAGTGTTACTTATAAGCTGAAACTGAATGGTGGAGACATCAAGGCGGTACAGGGTGATTCTGGCCATGCTCAGGTCAATATGGTTACAGATGTGTACTCTCATATTCTGGATGATGACAGAAGGAAAAATGCAGAGCTTTTTGAAGAAGCATTTTATGAGAAAAAGAATCTGGATCCACAGATGCATGTACAGCAGGAAAATAATAATACTACTGTTGCTGATGAAGTCGATCCGGAACTTCTGGCAAAAGTATTGGCGAATCCAGAGATGCGGGCATTGCTCAATTCACTGGCGAAGACGATGAAGTAATGAAAAATAGTGAAAAAATAGTGTAATTTTAGTGAAAAAACGATTCATAAAACGATATAATATATGGATGAAATGAGGATATTTATTGTGTATATGGATATTCTATCTCCATCATTTGATGATAGAATGACGGAGATAAATCTGAAATGAAGGAGATTCCTATGAGAGACTTTGATTTTATTGTAAGTCCTGCGAAGTTGTTAACACCTGAAATTGTTCAGATGGTTAGCAGCATCCATGAACATAAAGGCAAACAGGAATTATTTCTCGAAGCCAATGTAGATGAATTGAAAACACTCTTAGAAGTTGCATTGATTCAGAGTACGGGAGCATCCAACCGAATCGAAGGTATATCTACTGGTTATGTCCGTGTTTAAAAATATGAAAGCAGCTTATAAATTTGCCAGTCAAAAACACATGGACAAACCGTCTCGTATGCGTTATATTATTTATAGACAAGAAAATATCTTGTACTTATGATAGGAAAGTTTAATTGAATACTGTTTACCATGATCGAACGTACGAAGCATGGTGGTCATATAACAGATGTCGATGGTAATATCAAGGCATTCCCCGATTATTAGCTGGGGCAAACAATCAGCTAACTTTCAGAGCTTTACAGAGCTTGACAGAGGGGGTATTCAGAATAACTCGAATTGAATCGGAAACAGTTTTATATAGTGTCCCATATGGGTTTACCTTACCTCAGATTGACAGAGAGTGACAATAGGTTGGAGCTCTCCTAAGACTTTATTGTAGGTTCGATTCCTACAGGGAACGCTTGATAAGAGGCGGAAATGATTAGCTGATTAGCAAAATCGTTATCCGCTTTTTTCTTTTTTTCGAAAAATTAATTGCTTTGAAAATCAGCTGTTTCTGCTAACAAATCCATAAAAATGTTAGCTGACAGCTAATAAAAAGCAGTCCTTTGCTAACAAGAAAAATTTACAGTCCTGCTAACATTTGGGAAAGTGGTCTTATTAACCAAAGAAAAGGGATGTAAAATAGAGAAAAGTAAAGTAAATTCACTCATCCGATTTGAATCCTGCAAACATCGATTAGCTGAAATCTATATTTAAGAGTTAGCCCTGCTAACGAACGAATGGCATGCCCGTTCAGACTAGATTTATAAAAAATTCTAGTTTGGACGGGTTTTTTTGTCGTCCTAAGATAAGGAGGTAAATCATGCAGAAAGTAAAAGAAAAAAGTAATTGGAAAGGCGAAACCATAGTAGAAATTGAAATAGAACGACTCAAAGCATTTCGCAATCACCCATTCCAGGTAAGGGATGATGACGATCTGGAAAAACTGAAAGAAAGTATCAAAATGTACGGAATCTTAACACCACTACTTGTCAGACCGATCAAAGATGGTACTTATGAAATCATTTCCGGGCATCGAAGAAAAAGAGCTGCTGCGCTTTTGGGATATAGAAAAATACCGGTACTGATCCAGCCTATGAGCTATGAAGATGCAGTTGTGAAAATGGTTGATACCAATTTGCACCGGGAACATATCTCTTTCAGTGAAAAAGCTTTTGCTTACAGAATGAAGAATGAAGCAATGAAACAAAAAGTAGGTCGGAAAAAGGGACAAAGTGACCAACAAAAGAAAGGCAAGAAGACAATTGAATTAATTGGAGAAGAGTTTGGTGACAGCCCAAAGCAGGTTCAGAGATATATCGCAGTAACACGGCTGATTCCTGAATTGCTTCAGAAGCTCGATCGGGGAGAAATCTCATTTAATCCTGCTGTAGAAATCTCTGCATTAACAAAGGAAGAACAAAAAGAATTGCTAGAAGCAATGAATTATGCCCAATCTACACCATCTGTTTCACAGGCGCAACGAATCAAAAAACTAAGCAAAACCGGAGAATTAACAAAAAAACATATGGAAAATATCTTAAGTGAAATAAAAAAGGGAGAAGTCACAAGAGTTGAGTTTAATAATGCACAACTTCACAAGTTCTTCCCATACAATTACTCACCAGCAATGATGAAACGAGAAATATTAGCGATTTTGAAAATCTATAAAGAACAGTATTCAGAAAAATAGGAGGTATGCATTATGTGTAAAGTTATTTCAATCGTCAACCAGAAAGGGGGCTGTTCCAAGACCACAAGTGCTGTAAATATTGGGATTGGACTGGCAAATGCAGGAAAGAAAGTTGTTCTAATCGATGCGGACGCACAGGGGAGCTTAACAGCAAGCCTTGGATTCCAAAAGCCTGATGAACTGAGAGTAACCCTTGCAACTATTATGGCTAAAACCATCAATGAAGAAGAAATTGATTTATCAAATGTAATTTTACACCACGAAGAAGGTGTGGGTCTGATTCCAGGAAATATCGAATTATCTGGATTAGAAGTACAGCTATCCAATGTATTGAGCAGAGAACTGATTTTAAAAGAGTTTGTAGACTCACTTAGAGATTCCTACGACTATATCTTAATCGACTGCGCACCATCCCTTGGAATGATGACAATTAACGCTCTAGTAGCTGCTGATGAAGTAATTATCCCTGTACAAGCTGCTTATCTTCCAGTCAAAGGATTACAACAGCTGATGAAGACAATCAATATGGTGAAGAGACGTTTAAATAAAAAGCTTCAAATCGATGGAATCCTCTTAGCTATGGTAGATTACAGAACTACTTTTGCAAGAAATATTTCAGCAGAATTATTCACAGCTTATGGTGAATCTGTAGGAATCTTTGAGAATTATATTCCATCCTCAATCAAAGCTGTAGAAGCAAGCTCTGCAGGGATCAGCATTTACAAACATGATCCAAAAGGAAAAGTCGCTCAGGCATACGCAAAGGTAACACAGGAGGTATTAAACCATGAGAACTAGAAACGGTGAAAAATTCAAACTGGAATCTGTTGAAGAGTTACTCGGAATTCAAAATGAAGAGTCGGCAATGGATATTGAAATTGAAAAGATCTGCCCATTCCGTAAACATCCTTTCAAAGTAATTGACGATGAGAAAATGCAGGAACTTGTGGAAAGTATTAAAACAAATGGAGTCCTCACTCCTGTCCTTGTAAGACCTCTTGGAATGGATACTTACGAAATGATCTCTGGACATCGAAGAATGCATGCCGCAAAACTGGCTGGATTAGAAAAAATACCAACGATCATTCGTGAAATGACCGATGATGATGCCGTAATAGCGATGGTGGACGCCAACATCCAAAGGGAGAAGTTATTGCCGAGTGAGAAGGCATTTGCGTATAAGATGAAGCTGGACGCAATGAAGAGAAAGGCAGGGAGACCTAGTAAAGAAAATGCGGGACAAAATGTCCCGAATTTAACAACGGACATTATTGGTGAATCAGAAGGAATTAGTGGAAGACAAGTAAAAAGATTTATTCGTCTGACAGAGCTGATTCCAGAACTTCTCGATATGGTAGATAACAAAAAGCTGACGTTCACAGTTGGTGTGGATATTTCCTACATCGATAAAGAAATCCAGAAATGGATCTACGAGTATATCAAAGACACTGGCTTTATCAAACCACAACAGATTACAGCCCTCAGAAATCAGCTGAACGAATAATCATAGGATTATGCCACTTCTAAAATCAACTTTTGCAGGGTGGATTCAAAGGGCAGATCCCATGCATCAAGATGTTGAAGCATCAAGATGTTATAGAGGCGGCAGTACCACATCTTAGTAGAGCGGTGTCTGCCGTTTTCTAATAGAAAATCATATTTCTCATGTTTATTGGAACGTTCTGCAGAAGTTCTTGCATTAAATTCCGTTTTCCATTCGTCACTGTCACGTGGCGGTATGTTGATCAGCCGTGGATTGTCCTTTGTGGCAAGGTGAACTGTTCTTCCATACTTGGAATCAGAGCAGGGATGTTCGCATGAGCAACCGTATTTTCTGCTTGCAAGAGGACAGCGAAATTTAATTCTGTTTTTAGCAGGTTCTGAACCATCATGATTCATTCGGCGACCTTCTTTACAAACAGGAACACCATCCTTGCCAATGGTAAAGTCATTTTTATATTTGACTTTAATACCCCGTTTTTCATTCAGGTCAATAAAAGGAGTAATGCCGTTTCGTTTACAGTATTTATAAACAGGCATGGCATCATGGGCAGAATCAAGGAGCAGCTTGGATATTTTTAATTCAGGCAAAAAACTTTTCATTCTGAAAAAGGCATGCAAAAAGCCGTGAGAATCATGTCTTGAGGCCGGATTCAGCAAAGGGAAAACAGGAAGGTCGCTTTCTGAATCAGAAGCAACCAGCATATATAAATCGTATCCATGATAAAAACAGGAACGTGATGAATCCCATCCGATGTCGCAATCAGGTTGGGAAAAGTAGCGGTCACAGGAACAGTCATTGATACCTTTAGAGGCACAATCAAAAACACGATGCTTCCGTTCCCTGGCAGAGGTAATAAAAGGAGTACCGTCACCGGCAAGAGCCAGGGCATGAGGATTAATAAGCCCTTTAGAAACAGACTGCTGTAGGAATTCCTGATTATAAATGTCAAACAGAGAGCCATAAGGCTGTTCGGAAATGGAGAAGGAAGTGTTTTCCAGTTCCTGTAAGAGCTGCTCAACAGAGATCTTTTCAACAGGTTTCGCTTTAGCCCCTTTTGCAGAAGGCTTTTTAACAGAAGCCTTGATGGGATGAATATGAGGAGACAGGTTATCTTCATCAGAATCCCAGAGACGGTTCAAAAATCATAGAAAGTACCAACACCGGGAGTATCACCGAATTCAAAACCACTGAGAATAGCATAAAGAGGGTTAATTTTTAGTTGTGCAGCCCACTCCGTCAGAGAAGTAACTTTAAAATGCAGAGACAGCAGGTAGGAACGATGCATGCAGGAAGGAGTCCTGGGCATAGGTCCAAAGACAAAGCATCTGTTTTTTAGTTTTTCATCGGTGTAGGAAAGGTCAAGATTCCAAAAGCGGTCAATAATGTCCCATGTAGAGCGGGCAATGGAATCAGGGTTAGGATAATATTTACGTAAATTTTTAACAACAAAGTTTTGGTAGTCGGAATGACTGCCACAGTTAACAGGTAACAAATGAAATCGCCTCCAATCGAAAAATATGTCTTATAAATAAGGGCGCGAAGCGCCGCATTTTTCGATGGATTTGGCAAGTGTTTTTGGCAAAAAAGTGGGGGATTTTAATAAAAAAGGAATCTGAAAGCCTTATATTTACTGGCTTAAAGATTCCGAGAGATTATTATATTAAATTGGTGGAAAAAGTTGATATAATTATTTTGGGCATAAAAGATAATAATGAAACTTATGTGATGCAATATAAATTTAAAAGATTATTCGAATATAAATAGTAAACAAAATATACTGAATCTATTTGTACAAAAAGCCAAAAAATAGAAATAAAATGGTTTTTTATTGACAAAATTCATCTATAGCACTAATATAAAACCATAATTGGTACCAAATATATAATAACTCATCTATTGAGGAAAGGAGAAAGTGTAATGGCTCAAACACAAGAAAATATTCAACCCAAGAATAATCAGGTTGAATTGAAAAGAAAGTTAGGACTTGGGGCGGCGGTTGCTCTTAGTGTGGGAAGTACGATTGGATCGGGTATTTTTTCGTCTTTAGGAGAAGTTGCGGCAGCAAGTCATACAGCAATTATTATGTTAGCGGCATTTATTATCGGAGGTATTATCAATGTACCGGCTAATCTGTGCTATGCAGAACTTGCAACAGCATACCCGGAAGATGGTGGGCAGTATGTATATTTTCGTGAGGTTGGTTCCAGACCGCTGGCATTCCTTACAGGTTGGATCAGCTTTTGGGCAACAGATTCCAATTCTATTGGTGTTATGGCGTTGGCGGCGGCAAGTTATGTTGGTTTCCTTTTTCATTGGGAGGGCATTACGTTGAAATTCGTCGCAGCTGCGTTAATTGTTGGATTTACTATTTTGCATGCTCGAAGCGTAGAAGGCGGTGGAAAATTCCAGACATTTATTACGGCATTTAAAATTTTACCGTTTATCCTTCTGATAGGGGTTGGGATCTTTTATATTAATGGTGATCTGATCACTGCTCCTGCAGCTACAGGTGTTTCGACAGGAATTATGACTTTATTTGGTGCGATTTCCGCAACCACATGGTCTTTTGATGGAATGAGTGCAGTTTGCTATATGGGTGGCGAAATCAAGGATCCTCATAAAAACATGCCACGTGCACTGATTATTTCGGTGATAATTGTTAGTTTGCTTTATGTATTGCTGTCATTTGTTGCAACGGGACTTTTGCCGATTGATGTATTGGCAAATAGTAGCGCACCAATTGCAGATGCTGCTGCCCAGATTCCATTAATTGGAAAAGCGGCAGGTACTATTACTGGTATATGTGCAATAATTGTTATCATTGGTGTGTTGTCCAGCCAGATAATGTTTTCTGCGCGCATGCCGTACGCAATGGCAAAAGACGGTCTTTTCTTCAAATTTTTTGGTAAAATTCACAAAGAATGGGAGACGCCGTATGTAGCCCTTTTTGTTGAGAGTGCAGTGGCAATCATTATGGTATTTGCAGGATCGCTTTCTGATTTGTTAGGATATTTCACATTGGTAGCACTTGTGAAAAACTTTTTAACTTTTGCAAGTATTCTTCTTTTACGCAGGAAAGAGGATTATAAACCTACATGGAGAATGCCGGCATGGGGATTAATGATAGCTGTAGCTATGGGAACTACTACGATTTTAATGGTTTCTACATTCTTATGGGCTCCTATTCCTGGTATCATTGCGGCTGTTGTAGTAGTTGGTACAGGACTTCCGGTATATTATTACTGGGAAAGTAAGAATAAAAAGGCAGCAATAAACGGTTAGTGATGACACAATAATATTAGATAATACAATATCAAATAAGAAGAAAGAAGGATTAAAAAATGTTAAAATTTGATGAACAGTGGCAGTTAGATAATGTGAATGGAATGCTTGTACGGCGCCCGGAAATAGAGAAAATTGCAGATGAGCTTTTTGAAAAAGGATTTGACGGTATGTATTTTATGGGAATCGGAGGTACGCTGGCATCCAGTATGCAGGTGGTTGACGGAACTATTGGAAAATCTGTGCTTCCTTTCTATGTGCAGAGTGCAGCAGAGTATCTGACCAATGGTAATAAAAGAATTACGGAAAAATCTGTGGTTGTAATCGCATCCGTGACTGGTACAACAAAAGAAATGGTTGAAGCAGTGAAAAAAGTAAAAGAGTTGGGTGCAACTGTTGTGGGATTTATTGAAGAAGCAAATTCACCACTTGCGGAAATGTCCGACTATGTACTTTCTTATCCTAAAAATGAACAAATGAAATTATTTATGTTGGCACATCGGCTTATGTATAGAAATGGTGAGTTTGATGACTATGAACGTTTTTATAAAGAGTTAGATGATCATCTTGCAGAGGATTTGGTAGAAGTAGAGAAGGCAGCAGATGCCTTTGGTGAACAATTCGCGGTTGCACATAAGGACGATCCGATTCATTATTATATTGGTGCTGGAAACTTGTGGGGGGCAACTTATTCTTATGCAATGTGTTATGTTGAAGAACAGGAATGGTTGAGGACAAAGTCAATTCATGCTGCAGAATTCTTCCATGGAACATTGGAAATCATAGATCGTGATACGAATGTAACACTCTTTATGGGAGAAGACGAAGAGAGACCTCTCGCGGAGCGTGTGGCTCGTTTTCTGCCACAGATATGCGGACGGTATACAATTATTGATACAAAAGACTATGAATTGAAAGGAATCAGTCCAGAATTCAGAGGGTTAATTTCTTATATGGTAATGCATTGCGTGACACAGAGAATAGACGCGCATATTGAGAAATTAAATTGCCATCCGCTTTCTATTCGTAGATATTATAGACAGTTAGATTATTAAAAGACGTGGGTCAAAGGGAAGGATATAGAAGTGCGATTTGTATGATATATTCTTCACGCCAATGAAGGAAATAAAAAATGAAAATTGGAATGTTTACATATGGGTATCAAAGGAATCCGTTGGAACATTGTTTTCAGGATGCAAAAAGGTTTGGGTACGATTTTATTGAACTCTGGGGAGGACGTCCGCATGCTTTTGCGCCTGATTTGAAAGCTGGAGAAATAGAAGAAGTGAAACGGCTCGTTGATAAATATGAAATCCCGGTTTTAGGATATACTCCGGAACATAATGCATATCCTTATAATTTTATGATAGGGAGTGAGTTACAAAGACGCGATGCTGTAGAATACTTAAAAATCTGTCTGGATGTAGCGAAGGAATTAGGGGCTGATTACATGATGATCAGCCCAGCTCATGCAGGATATTCAGCCACTTATCAGGAAATATGGGAGAGGATGGAGAAAACCATACGAGAATTGGGTGAATATGCAGAAAAGGTGGGAGTGAAACTAGTTGTTGAGACACTGACACCATATGAAAGTAATGTGTTTACGAGCGCTAATGACGCTGTAGAATTGTTTAAAAGAATTGATTCTTCTAATGTGGTTGGAATGTGTGATCTTGTTCCTCCTTTTGTCCAGTATGAAAGTATGTTGTCTTATCTTGATAAACTTGGTGAAAAAATGTACCATTTTCATATTATTGACGGAGAACAAGGAACGGATAACCATATTATTCCTGGAGAAGGTGCCATTCCCTTACGAGAGTTGTTTATAGAATTGAAGGAAGCGAATTACCAGGGAACTGCTACTCTGGAGTTGGTTAATGGATATATTAATGAGCCCAGACTGTATGCTAGAAGAGCCATTGAAAATGTAAGGGTCTATATGAAAGAAGCGGGATTTTAATTAGAATTTGTTAATTGTACGATAAGGAACTTGCGATGGTATAATGTGACAATTCCGGATAAATATGCTATACTGATTGATATTAGTCGGAAAAGGGAGAATTGTAATGCAGTCAGAATACCGCGGAAAACCGCGAGACATCGCAGTTGAATTGTTGGAATGTTATATAAAAGAAAATCATATGTCACCAAATGAACGATTGCCCTCTGAACGTAAGTTGTGCGAAATGTGGAATATAAGTCGTACCACCTTACGCAAAGCGATGAAAAAACTGGAAATAGAAGGTAAATTATTCAGTCTGGTGGGAAGTGGAACTTACGTTTCACCTCCGAAATATGTTCGAAATTTACAGGATATTGAAAGCCTGGGTATGAATCGTAAGGCTCAGGAGTCTGGCAGGAGAATTTCAGCAGTACTTTTATCATCATCTGTAATTGAATCTACAAAACAAATTTCTTTGGAATTACATGTCCCGTTAGGACGTAAGATATTTGTAATATCCCGATTAAGATTGGTGGATGATAATCCTGGATGGATTGAGACCTCTTATCTTGATGCAGAACGTTTTCGTGATATAGAAAAACATGATTTTACACAGGAGTCACTTTATCATGTTATAGAAAACCTTTATGAGACCAAGCTTACTCAGGGGCGGCAGAAAATAAGTATTACTTATACGACAAAAGAAGAATCTGACTTATTGGAGATTCCAGAAAAGACAGCGGTTATCTATGTGAGTGGTGTGATCTGTGGAAGTGATGGAGAGCCTGTTGAATATTGTCGGTCTGTTGTCAGGGCAGATAAGATTTGCTTTGTGAGCAGACTGAAACAGATTCCTAAAAAAGATAAAAACAGAGAATAATCATATGCCTCAATATAGCCGCTTCTTTTGAAATTAATGTCTTTAGAGGCAGGACTAAAAAATGAGGTGAAAAAAATGAAAATAGTTACAATAGGCGACAATTGTATGGATGTTTATGAGCAACTTGGACAGGCATTTCCAGGTGGCAATCCCGTAAATGTTGCAGTATATTTTAAGAGATATCAGCATCAGGTGTCTTATATTGGTGTGGTCGGTGACGATAAATATGGTTCGGTGCTTAAAGAAGCTGTTGAACAGAAGGGGGTTGATACTTCAAGAGTAAAAACTCTGCCAGGAAAAACAGCTATTACAACTGTGGAACTGGTGAATAATGATAGGGTTTTTAAGGATTATGATGAAGGTGTTTTAAAAGACATTAAACTTTCAGAAGCAGATCTTGCTTTTTGTCGAGAGCAGGATTTGGTGGTCAGCAGTATCTGGAGTCATATAGAAGCGTATTTGCCCAATATGCGTTCAGAAAATAATATGATTGCATTTGACTTTTCGACGGAAAGAGATAATCCTATTATTGATATGTCTCTTCCATATGTTGATTACGCGTTTTTTGCTTTCGATGAAGATGATGAACCGACAAGAGAATTCGTTCGCAGAAGACAGGCTCAGGGAGCAAAATATGTTATTGCTACGCTTGGAAGTAACGGAAGCATTGCTTTTGACGGTAAGCAGTTTTATAAATTTGGAATTATCTCTTGCGAAGTGGTAGATACAATGGGAGCAGGAGATAGCTATATTGCAGGATTTCTTGATGGGGTTCTCAGAGGAGGAAACATTGAGGAATGTATGCAGGAAGGTGCAAAAAATAGTACAATTACTATCGGATATAAAGGCGCCTGGTAATTTAGGAAAGAAAGGCGGAAGAGTAATATGAGCGATATTGATTATCAATCCCCTATGTATTTACAGCTGAGGGAAGTTATACGGAACAAAATAGAGTCTGGTGAATACCCTCCGGGGACTGCAATACCGACAGAAAAAGAATTAGCTGAAACATATGGACTCAACCGCCTTACGGTTCGTAGTGCGATTGAAACTTTGGCAAATGAAGGAATACTGAAGAAAATTCAGGGAAAAGGCGTGTTCGTAATGGGGGAGAAAATGGAAAGAACCCTGGACACGTTAGGAGGATTTACACAGGTATTAAAAGATCGAAATATGAAATCTGCTACAAAGATACTTGCTAAGGGGATTCGTAAGGCGAGTATTAAGTTTGGGGATATTTTTCGTATAGATCCAAACCAGAACATTTATCATATAAAAAGTTTAAATTTTGCAGATGGTACCCCGTATTCGATTGATGAAATCTATATTCCACAGTGTATTTTACCGAATTTGGAAGATGTCGATTTGTCGGTTTTTGCATTGGAAGAAGTGTTTGAATTTTATAATGTTGAGGTAAAAACAGCAAATCAGATATTGGGATTAACACAACTTGAACAAAGCGATGCAAAATTGCTTGGAATTGATAGTAATCTTGCTGTGATGTTATTTGAATGTGTGAGCTATGATACAAATGACTGTGTGATTGAGTTTTCGCGCACATACAGCCGTGCAGATGTTTGTAATTTTACTGCTACTTTTCATAATTATGAGTAGCATTTGAGGATTTAGTATTTGACATTATGGAGGATTTGTATGTTAAAGAATATACCGACTTGTATGTCACCGGATTTATTAAGAGCTTTATGTGCTATAGGACATGGCTCTAAGATTATGATTTGTGATGGAAATTGTGACATTAATACTCTTGGACATGAAAAAGCATATCGGATTCGTATTGACGGAGTAGGAGGTGCTGAGATATTGAAAGCAATTCTACAACTGATTCCGTTGGATGATTATATCGATAATTCTGTGCGTATCTGTAATACAGATAACGGAATCCCTGCACCGGATGTGTGGAAGGATTACGAAGATATTGTGAGAAATAGTGAGGAGTATTATAAATTACCGAATGGGATTCAGTATCTGGATGATCCAGACTTTTGGTCTGTTTCAAAGGAGCTTGATCTTGTGATTGCTACAGGTGAAAGGGATATATATGGGAATATATTCCTGCAAAAAGGCGTTATTCGTAAAGAAAGTTAAGTCATTTTTGTTAAAGAGGCTGTGAAAAAAGAATAGTCCCGAAAAAAAGAAAGACCAAGAGTTTATAATGAACTCAAGGTCTTTCTTTCTGTTATAATTAACTTGCAATGAAAATTAATAACATAAAACATACTTAATCGCGAGTTCACTGCCAAAGCACCAAATGAGAAATGGCTCACTGATGTGACAGAATTCCATTATTATATTGGGATGGAAAAGCGTAAAGTTTATCTAAGTGCAATACTGGATCT
>ENA-OQNO01001549-OQNO01001549.1-human-gut-metagenome-genome-assembly--contig:-NODE-1549-length-15122-cov-4.395465_pt1 | contig 15122 bp, 17 predicted proteins | sample MGYA00242629_ERZ504880 | MGnify/ENA primary metagenome ERZ504880 (study PRJEB26092, sample SAMD00036377) | human gut metagenome | host: Homo sapiens | study: EMG produced TPA metagenomics assembly of... | reverse complement strand
AGTTAAAAGCTGGAGTGACAGATGCTGCTGTTGAGAAGCATGTACCTGTATATACAGTGGACAAACAGCATGTACATGTTGTGGTAGGTGAAACAAAACATCCAATGCTTGATAATCATTTCATTGAATGGATTACACTAAATACAAATCAGGGTATTTATAGAAAACAGCTAATTCCAGGACAGGAACCTATTGCGGATTTCTGCCTCTGTGATGGAGAGTATGTAGAAGAAGTATACGCATACTGCAATCTTCATGGACTCTGGAAATGCTAAAAACACTTGACTTTCGTGCTAAGATTACAAAATAATTCAGATACAACAGTAATATATGCTGTGTATTAATATATTTATAAGGAGGAACAAACTAATGAAATATGTATGTGACGTTTGCGGATGGGAATATGATGAAGAGGAAGGTTATCCTGAAGGTGGTATTGCACCAGGAACAAAGTGGGAGGATGTTCCGGAAGATTTTGAATGCCCATTATGTAATGTTGGAAAAGATCAGTTTTCAGAAGTTGAATAAAATTCTGATTATTTAAATACGGATAGATAAACAAAAACCCTGGTGCGTGTGAGCAACAGGGTTTTTTATTGCGATAGTTTGTGATTGTGATGATATCACAGAAAATGATTTACCTTTTGCTTATAATGTAACTACAAACAAAGTAAGGAGGTAGTCTAAATGAGATTAAAAGATAAAGTTGCAATCATTACGGGTGGAAGCCGTGGTATAGGATTTGCTACAGCTGATAAATTCTTGAAGGAAGGTGCTTCAGTTGTGTTGGCAGCAAGTTCACAGGAATCGGCAGATGTTGCTGTAGATAAATTAAAAGAAAAATATCCCAATGCAATAGTTGCTGGAATTAGTCCAAATCTGGCAAGCATGGAGTCTGTCAGAAAGGCTTTTAAAGAGGCAACTGAAAAATATGGATGTGTCGACATACTGGTAAATAATGCAGGGATTTCAGAAAACACCTCATTTATGGATTATACAGAGGAGACTTTTGATAAAGTCATGGATCTAAATGTAAAAGGAGTATTTAATACTACTCGTGTAGCAGCAGAATGTATGGTGGCAAGAGGCAAGGGGGTCATTCTCTCAACTTCTTCCATGGTGAGTATTTCGGGACAGCCAAGTGGGTTTGCTTATCCGGCATCGAAGTTTGCAGTAAACGGATTGACTGTATCATTAGCAAGAGAACTAGGACCTAAAGGTATTCGTGTTAATGCTGTTGCACCTGGGATTACAGAAACTGATATGATGAAGGCCGTGCCAAAGGAAGTTATCGAACCTATGATTGAAAGAATTCCATTGCGTCGTCTTGGACAGCCAGAAGATATTGCCAATGCGTTTGTGTTTCTTGCTTCAGATGAGGCGAGTTACATTACAGGTGTTATATTAAGTGTAGATGGTATGGCAAGAAGTTAAGTTAATGAGGTATGGTGATGTAATCACGGAAAATAAATGAAATTAAGACTATAATAAATCTACAAAAAGAAAAAGATAAGGAGGACTGTAAAATGTCTGCTATTAATATCAATAAAAACAATTTTCAGAACGAAGTACTGAGTTCCGATAAACCCGTTCTTTTAGATTTTTGGGCATCTTGGTGTGCACCTTGCCGCATGGTAGTACCTATTGTAGAGGAGATTGCAAGTGAGCGTAGAGATATTAAAGTTGGAAAGATTAATGTAGATGAAGAGCCTGAACTGGCAAATAAGTTCAGTATTATGAGCATTCCGACTTTAGTGGTTATGAAGAATGGGAAGATTGTACAGCAGGTTTCAGGGGCGAGACCTAAGAATGCGATTTTAGAAATGCTTTAGGGAGGTGTGCTAATGGGATTTTTTGATCTCTTTAAACAGTCGAATATTAATCAAGGCATAGAAGAATATAAAAGGACTGATGATGCAGTTCTGCTGGATGTACGTACACCGCAGGAATATCAGGAAGGACATATACCAGAAAGTAAAAATGTGCCGTTGCAGCAACTTGACAATATTGCTTCTGTAGCGAAGAATAAGGATATCCCACTGTTTGTATACTGTTATTCCGGTTCACGAAGCCGCCAGGCAACTGGGATACTGCAACGAATGGGATATTCTAAAGTAAATAATATCGGTGGCATTGTAGCTTACTCAGGAAAGGTGGAAAAATAAGATGAAGGTAATAATTGTAGGAGGTGTAGCCGGAGGAGCTACAGCCGCAGCAAGAATACGCAGACTGAATGAACATGCTGAAATTACTGTGTTTGAAAGATCCGGATACATATCCTATGCAAATTGTGGACTTCCATATTATATTGGAGACGTGATCACAGACCCGGAAGAACTTACACTACAGACACCAGAGAGTTTTTTTAAACGCTTCCGTATTAACATGAAAATTCATCATGAAGTTATCTCCATACATCCGGAACGTAAAACGGTTTCAGTGAAAAATTTAGAGAATGGTGAGATATTTGAAGAAAAATATGATAAGCTGATCCTCTCTCCAGGTGCAAAGCCAACACAGCCGAGACTTCCCGGAGTAGGTATTGATAAACTTTTTACACTTCGTACTGTAGAAGACACTTTTCGGATAAAGGAATATATAAATAAGAATCATCCAAAATCGGCTGTATTGGCAGGTGGCGGTTTTATTGGTCTGGAACTGGCAGAAAATTTGAGGGAGCTTGGCATGGATGTTACGATTGTCCAGCGGCCTAAGCAGCTGATGAACCCTTTTGACCCGGATATGGCATCCATGATCCATAATGAAATGAGAAAGCATGGGATAAAACTGGTACTGGGCTATACAGTAGAAGGATTTAAAGAAAAAGACAACGGAGTGGAGGTCCTGTTGAAAGATAATCCATCCCTTCAGGCTGATATGGTAGTTCTGGCAATCGGAGTCACACCAGACACAGTATTAGCAAAAGAAGCCGGTCTGGAACTTGGCATCAAGGAAAGTATTGTAGTGAATGACAGAATGGAAACCTCTGTACCGGATATTTATGCTGCAGGTGATGCAGTTCAGGTAAAACATTATGTTACGGGTAATGATGCGCTGATTTCTTTGGCAGGACCAGCCAATAAACAGGGCAGAATCATCGCTGATAATATTTGTGGCGGTGATAGTCGTTACCTGGGCAGTCAGGGAAGCTCCGTTATAAAAGTGTTTGATATGACAGCAGCCACTACAGGTATCAATGAAACCAATGCCAAAAAGTCAGGATTAGAGGTAGATACAGTAATTCTTTCTCCTATGAGTCATGCCGGTTACTATCCTGGTGGAAAAGTGATGACCATGAAGGTGGTTTTTGAAAAAAAGACGTATCGTTTGCTTGGTGCTCAGATTATTGGATATGAAGGAGTTGATAAACGTATTGATGTGCTGGCAACAGCAATCCATGCAGGGCTGAAGGCAACCCAGCTGAAAGATTTGGATCTCGCATATGCACCGCCTTATTCCTCTGCCAAGGATCCTGTAAATATGGCAGGATTCATGATAGACAATATGGCAAAAGGTACCTTAAAACAATGGCATCTGGAAGATATGGATAAGATTTCTAGAGATAAAAGTGTTGTGTTGCTGGATGTGAGAACTGTAGGTGAATTTAACAGGGGGCATATGGATGGATTCAAAAACATTCCTGTAGATGAACTAAGGGAACGTATCAATGAAATTGAGAAGGGAAAGCCTGTTTACCTGATATGCCAGAGTGGGCTGCGAAGTTATATTGCCAGTCGTATTCTGGAAGGAAATGGATATGAAACATACAACTTCTCCGGCGGATTCCGCTTCTATGATGCAGTTGTCAATGACCGTGCGCTGATTGAAAAGGCATATGCATGTGGTATGGATTATTAAAAATAATCATAATATTTTTATAATTTTCTCGTTATATAAAAAGATCCCCCATTTATTAGAATGACTTTCATAATTCTGATAAATGGAGGATTCTTCTTTATATGTTACAGAAAAACAATTTTATGACCTTTGGAGTGTTTCCAGTCTTTTTGGATCAAGGATTGTGATTTTGCCGCGGGAGAGTTTGACGAGACCCTCGCCTTGAAAGTATCGAAGCATTCGAGTGATAACTTCCCTGTGGGAACCAAGATGATTAGCAATCGTCTCATGAGTGATTTTCAGCTCGTTTGTTCCTTCGATAGAGGTCTCTTCTAAAAGAAATGAAGCAACACGCTTATCCAAACTCTTCCACATGATTTGTTCAATCAGCCACATGACATCAGAAAAACGGGTAGCCATTAACTCATTGGTATAGTTTGCGACAGGAGCAGATTCCTTCATGATGCCCTTATAGATTTCAGCAGGGATGATCCAAAGATCAGTATCTTTTTCTGCTTCAATGGTTACTTCAAATTGAATGGATCGCATGATACATGAGGCGGATAAAAGACACATATGAGGGTGCGGACATTTTCTTGGACTATCTAAGTGACCAATCCAAGTCTATGTCTGTACTCTATAGGACTCAAATATCCTAATGATTTTTTTATTCTTTTTTCATTATACCAATAAAGATAATCATTTAAAATACCAATAAATTCTGAGATGTTTACCCCAGACCAATCTGCATTATAGAACATCTCATTTTTAATTCTTCCAAATACGCCCTCACAGGCAGAATTATCAGGTGAACAGCCTTTCTTTGACATTGATCGTATGAAACCATTTTTCTCCATCCTGTCAATCCAGCCTGGCCAGCGGTAGTGTACGCCTCTGTCTGAATGTATGATTGGTTTTTCTCCTACAGATAGTAATTTAGCTGCATCGTCAAGCATAGAATTGACAAGTAATGCATCTGGAGAAGTGCTTATATTCCAATTGACAAGTAAGCCATCAAAACAATCTACTATAGGCGATAAATAAACCTTTCCTGCCGGAATTGCAAACTCGGTTATATCTGTTAACCACTTTTCGTTAGGTTTAGATGCAGAAAAATTTCTGTTAATTAGATTATCTACTGCTGGAGATATTTCACCTTGATAGGAATTATATTTACGAGTTCGTTTGATTTTTACTACAAGTTGTTCTTCTTTCATAATCCTACGAATAACTTTTTCTGAGACAATTATATTTTCACGCTTAAGTAGAGCGTGAATTCGTCTGTAACCATATCGACCTTTATTCTCTGTAAATAATTCAATGACTCTAACACGTAAAAGTGTATATTTATCTTCTTTTTGTAGGGATTGTTCCTGATAATAATAACTGCTTTTTGATAATTGTAATTTCTGTAATAATAATGGCAGTGAGTATCTATTTTTCAAGACATCGATTATCACCGCCTTCTCTCTGTTGCTGAGAGCACTCTGATCGATGTCTGGGTCTTTTTTTAATACATTTATCGTTTCTTTAAGAATATCTATTTCTAATTGCATATCTTGCATTTGAGCCTTCAACTGATTTATTTCATCAGAAGAAATATCTGTACTTGAAACAGAACCTTCTACTAATGTTCCCGGAGTAATGTTTTTGTGATTCATAAGACCTAATGTACCTTCTTTTAAATAACGTTTTCGCCATTGATAAATACTAGCTCTACTATACCCAATGTCTTCTGAAACATATTTTATATTTTCTCCGAGCTCATAGCAACGGTGAATTGCATCTAATTTTACTTCTAATGGAGGATTGCGAGGATGATCAGGAGGATTATTAATTACAGGGTATTCTTTCCTTGTTTTGGGTGGGGTATTTTCCTCAGCAATCCATGTGTACAGATTTCTACGTGTTGGATACCCTAGAATCCTAATAGTTTCAGTTACAGACTCTGTTTGATGATATATCCGTAGTGCAATATCCTTTTGTTCTTTTGAATACATAAAAAGGCTCCTTTCGAAGCCCTATAGTAGTCCAGAATTTTGTCCGCACCCTCTATCCATATCGAACAGACGGTAAAGTGTAATCTCTCGTCCTTCATCTGAAAGTATGTAAGTTCGAAGCTGCCCGGATTTAACCAGTAATAATCCAGTACAATCCAGGTTTCCATTGTGAATGATTGTCCCTTTTTTTACATACTGTGTGATTAAATTGTCTGAAATTATTTTTTTCTGTGCTGTATTTAAGTCATTCCATAGTGGAAAACAATTTTCGAAGTTCATAACCGTTATCTCCTTTACGAACATAGTATACTTGCTTTTTTTAGATGCGTCAATTATATAACTGGCATATGCCATAAATAGAAATAAAAAGAAGTGTAATAAAGTAAATTATCTTTTCTGTGATATCATCACGGAAGCAAGCACTTATTTGGGGTATATTAAGTTCAAATAGGAGAAGGAGTTGAAAAATATGACATCTATAAATATAAATAAAGAAAAGTTTGGACAATTAATTCATAAGGAAAAACCGGTTTTGGTTGATTTCTGGGCACCTTGGTGTGGTTATTGCCGTAGAATTGGAGCGGCTTATGAAAAAATAAGTGAAGAATACAGCGATATTCTTATTGCTGGAAAAGTAAATATTGATGAAGAACCACAGATTGCAGAAGCTGAAAAGATTGAGATAATTCCTACGCTGGTTTTATATCGAGATGGAAAGGCAATAGATTCTATTGTTGCACCTGAATCAAAAATAATGATAGAGAATTTTATTAATGAAGCATTGGAAAAATAAAAGGAGGACTGCTGTATGAATGAAAATCATGTTTACGATATGATTATCGTGGGGGGAGGACCTGGAGGGTATACTTCAGCATTATACGCAGCCAGAGCAGGATTTGATACAATTGTTTTAGAAAAATTATCTGCAGGTGGTCAGATGTCATTGACCTGGCAGATTGATAACTATCCTGGTTTTGAAAATGGAATTGACGGATTTTCATTGGCAGAGAAAATGCAAAAACAGGCGGAAAAATTTGGCGCTAAAAGTGAATATGCTGAAGTTTTTAATATGGATTTAACAGGAAAGCTTAAGAGAGTAGAAACTAGTTCGGGAATTTATATTGGGAAAACAGTAGTGATTGCTACTGGAGCAAATCCAAGAGAACTTGGTCTCGCTAAAGAAAAAGAATTGATAGGTCATGGGGTTGCTTATTGTGCTTCCTGTGATGGTATGTTTTATAAAGATAAGATCGTGGTGGTTGTTGGTGGTGGAAATTCTGCTGTATCAGATGCTGTTCTTTTAAGTCGAATTGCTAAGAAAGTCATCATTGTTCATCGAAGAGATACATTACGTGCAACGAAAATCTACCATGACCAGCTGATGAAAACTGAAAATATAGAGTTTCGATGGAACAATACAGTAAATGAACTGATTTATGGAGAACGATTGACTGGTGTGCGGTTGAAAGATACAGTTACAGGAGAAGAAAACATTATAGAATGTGACGGCCTGTTTGTGAGTATAGGAAGAAAACCGACAACAGATTTTTTAGATAATCAGATAGAACTGGATAATAAAGGATATATTGTGGCAGGTGAAAACACTGAAACGAGTATTCCGGGTGTTTATGCTGTAGGAGATGTCAGAACAAAGTTACTTCGTCAGATAGTAACAGCAGTGGCAGATGGTGCTATGGCAGTACATATGGCAGAAGAGTATGTGGAGAAATAATAATCAGAATTTGAATGGTGAACTTTTCATACTGAAATATGTACGATTTCAATAATGACATGAACTTATGGGAATGTATTGCGGATACTTTGTGAACTTTATCCTGATACAATGATTCCGGTGTATTTTTATGTCAATTTAAAAAGTATCAAATGATGATACTTTTATAGGAATCAGTGATACTTTACGGCAGGTATTTGAGATACCCCTGATACTTTGAACTGTTATACTGATTATGCTGGAAATAAAAGAACAGCAGGAAAACTTCATATGATTATTAGAAAAGCTCTTTCGGGTTAGCACCCCGGAGGGGCTTTTTTTGTTGCCCTGAAATTTTGATTTCCGGCCAATAAGCCACAGGTCTGCCTGATCTGGTGGCCTGAAAGGAAATCAGTACGCATGATCAGAGACATCAGAAGGAGTCGGTCTCCTCCGCTCCTGAATTTGGAACACGAAACAAATTTCAAATTCAGGAGGAACGGACGATGTATGTAGAGCATCCATATAAATTCAATGACAAATTTTATGCAAAAGTTGATGGGAAATTTTATGAAATAACCAGAGAGGTAGCCAAGGCAATGCTTTCCGCTTACCGTAATGAAGTTTACAGAAGTAAAAAGTGGCAGCCAGAAGATCCGGAAACCATGACAAGAAAAACAAAGTGGACGGAGCTGTTGGATTGTGTTTTCAGTGAGAATACAGATGGAATTGGAGTGCAGGATTTACCGGATGAGTGCCAGCGGAGCGTAGAAGATCTGGTAATTCTGCAGGCTGAATCTGCAGAATTGCATCAGAATATCGCAAAGCTGTCAGAACATGAACAGTTTATTATCAAGTCCATCTACTTTGATGGCATGAAGCAGGTAGAACTGGCGAAAAAACTGGAAATTTCAAAGGTCCGTATGTCTCAGAAGGTCAGTGCAATCTTAAAGAAAATGCGGAAAATGTATGAAATAGGTTAAAGAGTGAGAACGGCACTCTTAACTTTTTCACGATTTTTGTATTTAGAAATAAAATCAAAACAGATAGAAAGAGAGTGAAAATATGGCAGAAAAAAGATGTTATACAGTGAAAGATTTACAGGAAATGCTGGATGTAAGCAGATCAACGGTCTATAAATTGTTGAGACAAAATGAGTTCCGTTGGATTCAGTTAGAAGGCGGTGGATACCGCATTTCCAAGAAGAGTTTTGACGAGTGGCTGGATAAAGGAAATGCTTCTGTGACATCCTAAATTTTTTGCGAATTGTGAGATATGATTTAAGAAAAATAAATGGAAGGAGAGTGAAACAAGGCAGTGATACAAAGAGTTGGATTGCCGGCAAAACCCCGAAAGTGGATGAGTGTCCACGAGATGGGGGATATGCTGGGATTAAAGAAGACGGATCGTTACTGGCTGGTTCATAAAAACTATTTTCGGACAGAAACATTGCTTGGAAAGATGAGGGTTGAAATTGCCAGTTTTGAAAAGTGGTATGCCAATCAGGACTGGTATCACAGCCAGTCCAGATACCGTACACAGGAAGATCGTAAGAAAGATGCAGCTGCAGAGGCAGCCAGTCTCAGTATGCCGGAAATGGCCCGGCTGCTTGACGTTCCAAGAAGTACCGTATATGGAATCCTGAGCAGTAAAAAATATGCCCCATTGCTGGACGTCAGTGTAATTGCCGGACGGAGAAGGGTGACAAAGGAGAGCTTTGAGCGATTCTTGCAGGCACAGGATACCTATGAGCTGTTTAATTTTGAATATGAAGAATTGGAGTTGAAAGAAAAACGGGAATATGAGAATTATAAGTGAAGATGCCTTGCAGAAGCAGATCACAGCCAGGAGAAAAAATGTCTGGAGTATCTGACAGTGCCGGAAGCGGCAGAACTGGCAGGAGTTGAGCCTGCAACCATAGCTTATTGGTACACCACAGGAAAAATCTCGGTCAGAAAAACAGGAAAGATTATTCGTATTCCAAGAGAAGCATTTGAACAGTGGTTATTGAAGCGGAAGGAAAAGGGGGTGGTATAGCATGGCTTCGATACAGAAGAAAAATAACAAATATTGTGTCGTATATTACTGTAAAGATACAGAGGGAAAACGGAAACAGAAATGGGAAACGTATGATACAAAGAACGAAGCTAAAATAAGAAAAGCAGAAATCGAACTGAAAGAGAAAAAAGGCGGTATTATCGTATCGAACTGTAAGACGTTGGAGGATCTGATAAATGAGTATGTAGAACTGTATGGAAAAGACAGGTGGGCATTGTCTACCTATGACGGGAATATGTCATTGCTGAAGAATTATATATTGCCTATCATTGGGAAAACTCCACTGACGGATATCAATACCAGATTTCTGGAGATTTACTATAAGACTCTGACAAAGACGCCATCCGTTCCAGACTTGAACGGAAATGTCAGAAGCGAGTTCGTATCTACCAGTGTAATCCGTGATGTACATAAGCTGCTGAAGAGTTGTTTTAATCAGGCTGTGAAGTGGGATATCATGGAGAAGAATCCAGCATTTAAAGCGACGGTACCAAAGCATAAATCAGAGAAACGGGTAATATGGGATGCAGAGACCTTTGCATATGCTCTGGATGTGTGTGAAAATGAGTGCCTGAAATTGTGTATGAACCTTGCCTTTGCCGGTTCTCTTCGAATAGGAGAACTACTGGGGCTTACCTGGGACTGCGTAGATATATCAGAAGAAGCGATCAAAGAAAACCGGGCGTATCTTTATGTAAATAAGGAAGTACAGAGAGTCAGCAAAAAAGCGTTAGAGGAATTAGACCAGAAAGATGTGATCGTCATATTTCCAGAGGAGCGGAAAACGAATAAGACGGTACGCATTATGAAAACACCAAAAACAGAAAGCAGCGTGCGGAAAGTGTTTTTACCCAGGAGCGTAGCTGAAGAACTGATTGCATGGAAAGCACAGCAGGAGGAGATAAAGGATATTTTGCAGGAAGAATACCAGGACTATGGCCTTATCCTTGCTACTGAATATGGACTTCCAAGGGGCGGTGCGTATATCAGAGATTCCCTGAATAAGCTGATCAAACAACATGATTTACCACAGATTGTGTTTCACAGTTTCCGGCATATGAGTGTTACCTATAAGCTTAAGCTGAACGGAGGTGATATAAAGGCGGTACAGGGAGATTCTGGTCATGCACAGGCAGATATGGTTACAGAAGTATATTCGCATATCATAGATGAAGACAGACGGCGCAATGCGACACTGTTGGAAGATTCCTTTTATAACAGGAAGAATCTGAATCCGCAGATCCATGATACAGAAAAGAGGACGATGATGGAAGTTCCAGAAGGAGTGGACGCAGAGTTACTTGCAAAAGTTCTCAGCAATCCGGAAATGGCTGTGTTGCTGACATCATTAGCAAAATCAATGCAAGGGGAACATAATTAGGATAAAAGCAGACCGGTGGAGAGCAAAATCTCTGCCGGTTTTATTTATGAGATCAAATCAGAGCATGTGAGAAAAAAGAGGTAAAATAGTGGTCAAAGCATCTTGCGTAAATGGCGGTATCTGATGTATAATTTAGAAGAAATCTGACAAAGAAAATAGTGTATCACACATTTCATTTCCCGCTTTTAAATGGGCAGGATAGTTGGATTTTATGATTTGAAAAATTATAGATGGAGTTGGCGCTTTATATTAGAAGCGTACAATCATTTTCTCAGAAAATGTAAAAATCCGGAATAATTTTCAATGATCTTATATGAACAGAAATAGTCTGGGAAGGCGCTTTTTTACTGGACTTATAAATGAATAGGTTGTCTCTGTTGGACTAGTCTGAACCTGCATAAAAGTTGCTCCTAAGCGAGGGGTCGGAGGTTCAAATCCTCTTGGCGACGGGCTTCAAAGCGTTCGAAAATGTTAGCTGGATTAGCTGACAACGAACGCTTTTCTTATTTTCTAATCACGTTCGTGACATGATTTTCCATTCAAAATGATCAATTTCCAGCTAACGCAATCCGATTTTTGTTAGCTGACAGCTAATCAAAATTACCGGTTTGCAAACATGGGTTTTAGGAAGTCCAGCTAACATTTGGGTTCCGCTCCGTTGTCACCCCTTATTCGGGGATGTAAATCAGAGAAAAGGCGGGAAAAGAAACAATCTCTCCCAAACCTGCAAACATAAATTAGCTGAAACAGTATTCAATTCTATTAGCTACAGCTAATGGTCAAACAGCAATGTCTGTTTGGAACTTTACTATCTATAAAAGTTCCAGGCAGGCATTTTTTATTTCCTGAATCCTGGAGGAAAGGAGTCAAGATGACTGAGCCAAACAGACAATCAGGAGAAAACGAAGAAAGAATCATAGAAATTGAGATTGAGCGTCTTCGTCCGTTCAAAGAGCACCCGTTTCAGGTAAAAGATGATAAGGAAATGTTTCTTCTGCAGGAAAGCATTGAGAAGTATGGCATTTTAAATCCGCTGATCGTCAGACCGGTACCGGATGGATACTATGAGATCATATCCGGTCACAGAAGAAAACATGCTGCTGAGAAACTGGGATAGCGTAAAGTACCGGTAATCATCCGGGTATTAAGTGAAGATGATTCCATCTTGAGCATGGTAGATTCCAATCTTCACAGAGAACGGATCAGCTACAGTGAAAAAGCTTTTGCTTACAAACTGAAGAATGACGTATTAAAAAGAAAAAGTGGTCGAAAAAAGAGCCAAGTTGACCACAAAACACCAAGAAAACGATCGATAGATATTATCAGTGAGGATTGTGGTGATAGCCCAAAACAAGTGCAGCGTTATATATCACTGACAAAGCTTATACCGGAAATGTTGCAGAAACTGGATGATGAGATTATTTCTTTTTGTCCGGCAGTAGAGATTGCTGCATTGAAAGAAAATGAACAAAGAGAACTGCTTAAAGCAATGGATTATGCACAGGCGATTCCGTCACTCTCACAGGCTCAGCGGATAAAGCAGCTGAGTAAAGAAAAACAGTTATCGTTAGAAAAGATGGAAGAAATCATGAGTGAAGTTAAAAAAGGTGAGATCACCAGAGTAGCATTTACCAATGAGCAACTACACAAGTATTTTCCAAATTCTTATACACCGGCAATGATGAAACGGGAAATACTGGCACTGCTAAAATTATGGAAAAAAGAATCATGGGAAAGTTAAAGGAGGAAGAAATCATGTGTAAAGTTATATCCGTAGTAAACCAGAAAGGTGGAGTCGGCAAGACCACCACAACCGTAAATGTAGGTATTGGACTGGCAAGAGAAGGAAAGAAAGTGTTGCTGATCGACGCGGATCCACAGGGAAGTTTAACAGCAAGTCTTGGATATGAAGAACCGGATGATCTTCGAATTACACTGGCAACAATGATGATGGATGTTATCAATGAAGAAGATATTAATCTGGAAGATGGTATCTTACATCATCAGGAAAATGTAGATCTGCTTCCAGCAAATATTGAGCTTTCCGCACTGGAAGTAACGATGGGAAATGTTATGAGCAGAGAAATGATCATGAAAGAATATATCGATGCGATAAGATCCCGATACGATTATATCCTGATCGACTGTATGCCAAGTCTTGGTATGATGACAATCAATGCACTGGTTTCTTCCGATTCCGTGCTGATACCTGTACAGGCCGCATATCTGCCTGTTAAAGGACTTCAACAGCTGATTAAGACCATTCTTACAGTAAAGAAAAGATTGAATCGGAAACTGGCGATTGAGGGCATTCTCCTGACTATGGTAGATTTCAGAACCAATTACGCAAGGGACATTGCATCGAGAGTACATACAACCTATGGAAGCCAGATTGAGGTATTTGAAAATGTGATTCCGATGTCCGTAAAAGCTGCTGAGACCAGTGCAGAGGGAAAAAGTATCTACATGCATTGTCCAAAAGGAAAAGTTGCTGAGGCATATATGAACTTAACACAGGAGGTTTTGAAGAATGAAAAATAGAAGTGGTGAAAAGATTAAGCTGGCAAGTATTGATGAACTGCTCGGAGTAGTAAATGAAGAATCTGCAATGGAGATAGAGATCAGTAAGATCCATCCGTTTAAGAATCATCCGTTCAAGGTGTTGGACGATGAAAAGATGCAGGATTTGGTAGAGAGCGTAAAGATCAATGGAGTGCTGACACCGGTACTTCTCCGTATGGATGAAAACGAAGATTACGAAATGGTATCCGGTCACAGAAGAATGCATGCAGCACAGCTGGCAGGTCTTACAACAATTCCGGCAATCGTAAGGGAATTATCCGATGATGATGCCATTGTGGCTATGGTGGACGCTAACATTCAACGAGAGGAGCTGTTACCGAGTGAGAAAGCTTTTGCGTATAAGATGAAACTTGATGCAATGAAAAGACAGGGAAGTCGGACAGATATAACTTCTGGTCAAATTGACCAGAAGTTGAAACCAGTAATATCAAGAAATATTCTTGCAAATCAAGTAGGCGAAAGCTCTAAACAGATTCAGCGTTATATCCGACTGACAGAGCTTATTCCGGAACTTCTTGATCTGGTAGATAACAAAAAGCTTCAATTCACGGTCGCTGTTGATATCTCCTACATCGATAAGGAAGTACAGGGATGGATTTACGAATATATCTGCGACACAGGATTTATCAAACCAAAACAGATTGCAGCACTTAGAAATCAGCTGAATGATGGACCAATCAATCAGATCCAGATGTTATCGATTTTCAATAACTGTGTGATGGCAAAGAAAGTATCCCGGTCTCTTACTTTCTCAGAAAAGAAACTGACAAAGTATTTTCCGGATGATTATACAGCCAAAGATATGGAGCAGGTGATTGAATCATTATTAGAAAAGTGGATGCAGGAACAGTCCTGTTAAGGAGAGAAAAAGCTAAGAAAACAAAGTCAAAGAAGTTTAAAAAGAGGACTTCTTAGCAGAAAATGAAAGGAGGAAATTATGGAGAAAAAAATGACATTTAATTATTTTTACGGTACCGAAGCTGATCAGTTCAGCTTCTACCGCATACCAAAAGCATTATTTACAGACAGCTACTTTAAAGATTTATCAAGCGATGCCAAAATTTTATATGGACTGATGTTGGATCGAATGTCTCTTTCCATCAAGAATCAGTGGTTTGACGACAAAAACAGAGCATATATCTACTTTTCCATCGAAGATATCATGGAATTACTGAACTGTGGCAGAAATAAAGCCATCAAATCCATGAGAGAACTGGATGACGAAACAGGGATTGGCCTGATTGAGAAACGCAGACAGGGATTTGGAAAGGTGAACGTTATCTACGTGAAAACCTTTATGCCTGAGAAAACAGATGAGAAAAAATTTGAAGAGGAATTAAAGAAGTTTAAAAAACAAACTTCTGTGGAAAATGAGGAATCTACAGAAGTTTACAATTCAAACTTCATGAAGTCCCAAAATCAAACTTCTAGAAGTCCCGAAAACAAACTTCAAGAAGTTTACATTTCAAACCCTAATAATACTAATCTTAGTGATACTGAAATGAATGATAATAAATCTAATCCTATCATATCTGTGGATGAGAAAAGATTT
>ENA-OQNO01001545-OQNO01001545.1-human-gut-metagenome-genome-assembly--contig:-NODE-1545-length-15134-cov-2.822883_pt1 | contig 15134 bp, 10 predicted proteins | sample MGYA00242629_ERZ504880 | MGnify/ENA primary metagenome ERZ504880 (study PRJEB26092, sample SAMD00036377) | human gut metagenome | host: Homo sapiens | study: EMG produced TPA metagenomics assembly of... | reverse complement strand
CAGAGGCAGAAGCCATCGTGATGCTTACAGGTGAGAATCGCACCTTTCATACCGGAAGACGCCAGAGCGTTGGCCCACTGGTCTGCATCAAACCTCTCCGGGCAAAAGATCGAAGGCGATTCCGTTCCGTCCCCCCACTCCCTGTCTGTAAACGTATTTACAGTAAAATGGAGAAAACCGTAAAATTCCAGCTTCTGATGATTTCTCTGCCGCTCGGAAGGCACCACCTCAATCAGCCTTTTTTCCTGTTCATCGATTACCAATACCGTTCCCAATCCTTTCTCATTCTCATAAGTGCCTCCATATAGAAGTAATCCCCCCACAGGTTACACTCGTCGACTCCCGACTCATGGACTCCATTCTCCTCTGACCGTTTGGCATACGTTCCATGAAGCAGAATTCCGGCTCCCGGCGCACCTTCTCTTAAGAGACACCGGTCCGTCAAGGCCTTCATCAGTTTAGCAGCCATGGACGTAAGCAGTTCCGCCTTTTCCTGATCCGCACACCTGGCCATTTCCAGGAGACCGCAGGCAGCAATCGCCGCAGCGGAGGAATCTCTCGGTTCCCCGCTTCCGTCATGAAGATAATCTGAACGATGGAGAGAAGTACCACAAAAAATACACTCTGAGCCGCCACACCCGTACTGACGGAAATAGCCGGCAGGCTCACTTCAATAAATCCCAGAAGCACAGCAGGCGCAATCTGAGCCGCGTCCGGAAGGCCTAAAAGCCTCAGCACTGGGGCAATCGGATATCCCAGCCACGTAAATACCGGCGTATGGTGAACCAGCGTCAGCGTTACAATCACAATCGGAATCATATACGCGATAATTCTCTGTGAGAACTTTAATGCGCTTAAAAGGCTGGCCGTAAATTCATGGAATGTAAACTGTCTGGAGCAGAGAGCCGCTGCATTTACCGCCCGCTGAAATCTGTTTTTTCCCGCTTCAGCATGATTCGGGCCGGCTTCACGCCTTCTGTCCCGGTCGTCGTCTCCCTTTTCCAGCTCCCCGCAATACGTCTTCGGAATCCTGGAGACCGGTGGAATCCGCACCATAACCGCGGACAGAAAAATCGCCGGAAGGAACGTCAGTACCAACAGGGTACCATACATTTCATTGATGCCTCCGGTGGAGCAGAGCACACCGATATAGCCCACTGAGATCGTGGAAAAGCAGGTGTCCGAGGCAAGGGCTTCCCGGCGGTTGTATACCTCATTCTCGTAGTACTGGTCCGTCATGTAAACACCTACAGCCGCACTGACCACATAGGATGACAGGCAGTTGATCGCCGCAGCCCCAGGCAGGCGAAACAGCGGCCTCATCAGAGGCTCCAGAAGCGTTCCGACAAATTCCACGATTCCTGATTTGAGGATAAATACGATAAACCAGCCGCACACAGACACTGTAAGCATGACCGTACCGGCCAGACTCAGGATTTGTCCGCCCACTCTCTCATCCGCAAATACCGCGGCCGGAGGAAGCTTGAACCATACCGCCAGGACGACCAGAAATGCGGCGGCATAATGAATCAGCTTTGAATTCTTGTCATCTGCATGAAGCCTGACGCATGTTTTCTGTTTAAGTACCTTAGCGCCAAAGATCGTACCCATAAGTACGATTAACATCAGAAGCACCAGATATTTTAAATTGTCTCCAAGTATATCTTTGATCCAGCCCACCATAATTACGACAGGCACCCGGGAGCCGTCCACCGGGATAAAATACAGGAAAATCCCAATCAGGCTCAATACCGTAAATCTGACTATATCCTTTTTCTCTACCTGTTCCATGAATCATTCCCCTTAATATATAATGTGTGTTACGAGTGAGACCAGCGGCAGTGCGATGGCTGTCCGTACCAGAAAAATAACAATGAGTTTTCCGGCATTCAATGGAATTTTGGATCCCATAATAGCATTGCCAGCCTCGGAAAAGAAGATAATCTGCACAATGGACAGAAGGGCTACAAAAAACCTTGTCTGCTGCGCCGCCGCACTTCCTCCAATCAGAATTCCCGGAAGGCTGACTTCCACGATTCCAATGAGAACGGAAGGAGCCGCCAGAGCGGCATCCGGTATCCCCAGAAGTTGAAGCACCGGAATCAGAGGACACCCCAGCCACGTAAACAGCGGCGTATAGTAGACCAGTATAAGAACGAACAGCACGGTGGGAATCATGACGCCCACAATCCTCTGTGCAAAAGTCAGCGCCTGGAAAAGATTCTGAAAGAATGCTTTGCCAGTAAAGCTGCCGGCCTTCCGGACACCGGCCTCCCACGCAGCTGTGAGGCGGCATCTCCAACCGAGCCGTTTTGTCCCGCAGAATTTTTCGCTGCCGTCTATGTAGCAATCCGCCATCCGGCAGAGCGGAGGAATCCTGACCATAATCATCCCCATCAGGAGTACCAGAAAAAAGCTTCCGGCAAGGAGTTCTCCATACATATCCCCGATTCCTGATACGGATGCGATGATGCCGATATACCCCACACTCACAACACTGAAGCTTGTAACCACCGTACAGGCCTGTCTTGTAGTATACCGTTTTCTCAAGTAGTACCGTTCCGTAAAGTATACGCCTACGGATGCAGAGGACACAAAAGATGAAAGTATGTTCACCGCGGCTTCTCCCGGAAGTCGGAACATCGGCTGCATAACCGGTTCCATAAGAACCGATACAAACTCAACGATACCGGACTGGATAATAAAGATTACCAGGCAGCCAGCTACTGCAATTGTGATAAATACAGTAGACCCCAGATTTAAGAGCGTTCCTCCTATATTCGGATGAACCAGGAACGGCAGTGTGCTACCAAAGGCCTTCAGCAGCACGATTACGGCGCTGAGAAGCCAGAATAAGCAGCGGATACGTTCCCCCTTGAAGTACTCTTCCATCACAGGGATTTTGAAGATTCTGGCCGCCGCAAGTTCCACTGCGAGGGCTGTACACGATATTACCGCAACCAGGGGAAGCAGCTCTCCCAGACACAATTTTATGGTGTTTATCAAAAGAACCACCGGAATCATCCCCTGATATACCGGTAAAAAGAACAGGACTGCTCCGATGAAGCTCAATCCGATAAAACGTATCCCACTGCTGTTTTTCATCCCCTCAACAGTCCTCTCAATTTCTTCTTAAGCGTTTAAATACATCCATTACGATTCCTCTGGAGGCAAATACTTTATAATCCCGGTCAAACTCCCTGGGCGTAATCTCCATGATCAAATCCGAAAGAATCCGGGCAGCTTCCATGATATTACTTTCATTTAAGGGCTTCCCACGCAGAAATTCCTCCGCTGCGGTGAGTCTTACCGGTTTTAAGGAGATTGCTCCGATGACCAGACGCACATCTTTCACGTAATCGCCGTCCATCTGGACTCCAAGGGCAATTCCGATTCTGGAAATCGTCACTTTGCGGCGAAATCCCAGCTTGACAAAAGAACTTACGAATGCAGGACGAGGAAGAAATATTCTGGTGACAGCCTCGTTATATGCCAAAGTCGTTCTGCCCGGTCCCAAAATAATCTGTTCTATGGGTTCTACCCTGTTTCCCTCCGCCCCCATGATTTCCACCTGGGCATTGTATAAGTAGAGCACTGGAAGCAGATCTCCGGCCGGTGACGCGTTGCCTATGTTTCCGCCTATGGTTCCATTATTGCGGATCTGCAGGGAACCAACGTCAGAAGCAGCATCCATCAGCGCCGGAAAATACTCCTTCACTGCCGGATGGTTCTCAATCCCGGTCATCGTGGCGTAAGCGCCGATCACTAGGCGGTCCTCCTCCACCGTAATGCGTTTTAACTCATCGACATAACCAAGATAGCACAGCGCGTCCGGCTTCGAGAGGCCCATATTAAGTCTGATAATGAGATCCGTTCCGCCTCCGATTATCTTATCTTTCTCCGTCATCCTGCCAAGACATGCGGGGATCTCCTGAAGTGTTTTTGGCGTATATGAAATCATCTGACTCCTCCTTCCTCTGCTGTCCGCCTGACGGCTCTGATAATCTGGGTGTATCCGGAGCAGCGGCAGATATTGCCGGACAGCGCCGTTCTGATTTCCGCTTCCGATGGATTGGAATTATGCATCAAAAGCGCTTTAGCGGACATGATCATGCCCGTAGTGCAGTATCCGCACTGGATGGCTGTCTCCTCCACAAAGATCCTCTGGATATCGGACAGCTCTCCGTTTTCTTCCAGTCCCTCTATGGTAATCACGCTTTTTCCTTCCAGCTGACAGGCCAGCACCAGACAGGAATGGACTGCTTCTCCATCAATAATTACGGTACATGCGCCGCATTCTCCCTCTCCGCATCCTTCCTTTGTCCCAGTCATATGTAATTCTGTACGCAGAAGATCCAAAAGACGTCTGTCCGGCTCTGTCTCAACCACCGTATTCCGCCCATTCAGTATAAAATCCAGTTTCATTTACCGTTCCATCCTTTCTCGTAAATAGCCGGTTATCACATCGGGGGAAAGTGGAATGCTGTTCATGTCGCTGTCCAGGGCATCATTGACAGCCCCTACGACAGCCGCAGTTACCGGAGTGTGACATACCTCCCCGATGGATTTTGCTCCGTAAGGTCCTTCCGTCTCTCCATCCTCAATGAATTCCACTCGTACCGTGGGCGCTTCGAATGAGTTTATCACATGGTAATCCTTCAGACTGCCGCAGGGTCTGCCATTGGCTCTTGTAATAACATGCTCGCTCAAAGCGGCGCCGCTTCCCATAACGACGGCTCCCTGCGTCTGAGCGACACAGATCTCCCGGTTAATTGCCTGGCCTATATCATGGACTGCCAGATAATCCAGAATCTTTGTCATACCTGTGTAGGTATCTACCTCTACCATGGCATAATGGGCGCCCGCCACACCTGGATTAGAATCCGGTATATATTCATAACTCACAAATACTTCCTGCTTTAATACCTGCTGAGACTGATCCGCAATCTGGCTCCACGTATAACAGATTTCCGGCCTGCTCACCGAGTGTACGGTTTCTTCCTCCACAACCATATCCTCAGCCGGTATACCCGCCAGCTTCGACGCATGATCGGCCAGACGCGCCTTAAATTTACGTGCGCATTCCACTGTCGCACGACCCTGCACGAACGTCGTTCTGCTGGAAAAGCATCCCACATCCAACGGTGTATAACGGGTATCTCCCTCCCCTACCGCCACTTTATTAAGCGGAAGTCCCAGTTCTTCGGCGGCAATCATCTGGAAGGCAGTAACCGTACCGCACCCATGATCATGCAGCGTTATATTACAGTGCACGCTTCCGGTCTCTGAAAGGCGCATATCTACTCTGGCATAATCCGTTTTGGAGGGATAAAAGCTGTTGACATGAGCGCCCAGGGCAACTCCCAGTCCCCGTTTATACCGCGTGTTCTCCTGGTTAAACGTTCTGACCTCTTCCTTTCGTTTGTCCCATTCAAAATGCTCCCTTCCCTGACGCAGCGCCTCTTCCGCCTTAAAATTTCCGATTGGCGTGTCGATCAGCGGATCCTCATCTCCCGGGTGCATCACATTTTTAATTCTCAGATCAACCGGATCCATTTTCAGCTTCCTTGCCGCCATATTCATATTATGTTCAAACATAATCGTGGCTTCAGGAGAAGTCCAACCACGAAAAGCGCCGCCAATGATCGTATTGGTAAGAGCTACTCTGGAATGGAACCGGCAGTAAGGGTATTTATATCCGCGAAACAGCTTATGAGCCACCGTTCTGGCATAATTCAAAGAGTTTCCCAGATAGGCGCCTGCATCGAGAAGCAGATCACAGTCCACTCCCTTCAGAGTACCATCCTCCGAAAAAACAAAGTCAGCATCAAAATGCATGGGCGCCCTGGAATACGTGGACACCATGGTTTCGCTTCGGTTAAATACCAGCTTCACCGGTCTGCCCGTTCGTAAGGCCGCCGCCGCGGCCACTGGTTCCAGCACCCATTCCTGCTTTCCTCCAAAGGAACCACCCATGGTCGTCTTAATTACACGGATCCTGTTGTAATCCATCTCAAAGATGTCACCCAGTATGGTACGGATTCCATACACCGTCTGATTCGGTGAATATACGGTCAGCTCGTCTCCATAGCGGTCGTAATCTGCGACGCAGGCATGGGTCTCCATACAGATATGATTGATTCGGGATAAGTCCGTGGCCGTATGTATTTCCACCAGCCCTTCTCCCTCAGGCTTCGTCCCTGTCACATGCTCCCCGCCCTCAAACACGGCTCCTGTCTCATGGATTCCGTCAATCTTTCCTGTAAGCGTGTCAAACATATCGAGGGAATAGGCCATCTCCTCATATTCCACTTCAATGAGGGAAACTGCCTTTCTGGCGATGGCCTCCGTCTCTGCAATCACGCCGGCAATCCTGTCCCCCACATATCTCACATGGGAATTGAAAATACGCGCAGTGTGAACGAGATCCTGTCCAAACTGAGTCTGATACTGGTTGTACTCTTTCTCCGTCGTGTTGAAGCAGTGAATAACATCGACGACCCCCGGAAGGGCAAGGGCTTTGCTGCAGTCCAGATGTTTCACAATGCCGTGCGGTATGGTACTGAACAGCAGCGCCATATGCAGCATACCCTTAAGCTCCATGTCCCCTGCATACACCGCTCTTCCCGCAGCCTTGCTTCCGGCATCGTGTATGGGATAGCTTTTACCAATGTATCTCATGCATACCTCCTTGTAATTATCTATACCTATTTTATTGTTTTCTTTTTTGGTATATATACTCGTATAGTATAAAATCATTTTTGGTATAAGTCAAGTTTATTTTGGTATATATATTCTAATTCTCTCAGGTGTTTCAAGGTACAAAAAAAGGCAGATACGAAAACGAATTATATCGTTCCATATCTGCCTTTTAAATGCGCGAAATTGATATATCACTCCGCTTATTGATGAACTTCTCTGCCCTTATATCCGATGCTTCATACTGCTGTAACTGTAGCTGTCACCAGGATGATAGCTCCTGCAAAACATCATCACCTTTCCTTTTGATTCAAAGGTACTCTTAATCTGCAGAATCGGTGAGTCAATCCTGACATTCAGAAGGACTGCAGTATTATGAAGACACAGAAGTGCCTCTACCTGCGCACTCAAATCAATGTCCTCAATCTCCGTTTTCGTCTTCACTATCTGCTGAAGACCCAGATTATAGAAAGAGGAGTCGATTGTTTCAAAAAAATCTGTATTCATATAAATGTCCTCATACGCATATGGAACCATATCCATATATCGCACCCGCCGGATTCTCCAGTATGGTTTTCTCTCCTGCGGATCTAGCTGCAGTGCTTTGTAACCGTAATTGCCTTCCGTACATTTTTTGCAGCTGATGATCTTGATCGAGGCGCCCTCCTGTCCTCCTGCCGCCGTAATCAGCTCCTGCTTACTCACCTTTCCCTTAGTCAGAAAGGTTCCGCTTCCTTTTTTTCGTATCAGAAGCCCCTCGTACATCAACTCTTCCACCGCTCTGCGAAGAGTCATACGGTTTACGCCCAGCATGGCTGCCATCTCCCGTTCCGGCGGAATCGGCTCATCCGGCTGATATGCACCTGAATTAATCTGCTCCAGAAGATACTCCTTCACAGCCAGATATTTTTTCTGCATCACAACTCCTCCTTCATCTCTGCACTTATGAAACATATAACACAATCCTAAAATCATGTCAACCGATTTTCGTATTTTATCAATTGGTATAGATTAAAAAAAGTACATACCGCTCATTTATCCCATTCAGCAAAAAATCCTCTTCATCACATATTTTTCACATTTTCATCAAATAATCTTCACATTCATTGGGTATATTAATACTCGTAAACAAGGTAAACACCTTTTCAACATAAAACTTTTTTTCATACTCAAAGCCGGCAGGATCCCCCTCTTGCCGGCTTCCTCCCTTTTGGGGAGAACTTTTCATCTATTGCCTTTCTCATCTGTGTTTGATAATATATAATTATTAAATATAGGGCAGAGGGTATGATTATGAAGAAGAATATTTTGGTTTTGAGTGCTGCTTTTTTTACATCTGCATGGCTGGCTGCGTGCAATTCTGGGAATCAGCCATTTCCGGAGCCGCCTGCCGCAACTGAGATCAAAGAAACGGAGACAACAGCCGAAGGGAAAAAAACAACTGAATTTTCAACCGGTTCCTGGGATGGTTATACATTTACCAGCCCCTGGTTGAATCTCACTTTTACGTTTCCTGAGGACTGTACGATTTCCACAGAAGAGGATATTAAGAAAGTCCTGGGAACCGGCCAGGAGATTCTGGTCAACAATGGTGTTTTCAATGAAGTGCAGTATAAGGTTGCAGAGTTTACAACCGCCTATGATTTTATGGTGATCCTGCCGGATCAGTCCTCAAACGTTCAGCTGGTGCATGAAAATATTTCTGTTGCAACTCTTGGAAAAGGTATGTCTGCTTCACAGTATTTGGACACTGTGAAGGAGCAGTTAGGGGCTTTGGAGGATTATGGCTATGAGTTTAAAGATTATGAGGATGTTAATATAGGAGGACAGACCTTTACGAAGCTTTCGGTTTCTGCGCTTGGAGGGGCCATGCTTCAGGATTATTACTGTATTTCCAAAGGAAAATATATTTCTTCCATAATTGCCAGCTATATCCCTGATTCGGCCGAAACAGTTGAAGCTGTTATGGCAGGGGTTACGGCTGCGAAATAGAAGGCAGCTATACTCATTTTAACTTGTTTGTAAAAAACAAAAATGCCGGAGCCCTTGATCTTACAAGGAATTCCGGCATTCATTCTTTATTCCAGATACTTCTTTACATACTGCCCCGTGTATGACACCGGATTTGCAGCTACTTCCTCCGGGGTTCCCTGGGCAATCACTGTGCCGCCCTTGTCTCCCCCTTCCGGACCGATATCAATAATGTAATCCGCAGTCTTTATGACATCTAAATTATGCTCAATAACGACCACGGTGTTGCCGCCTTCCGACAGCTTCCGCAGAATCTCGATCAGCTTATGGACGTCGGCGAAATGGAGTCCCGTCGTCGGCTCGTCCAGCAGATAGATAGTCTTGCCCGTCCCACGCTTGCTTAACTCCGTCGCCAGCTTGATACGCTGTGCTTCACCGCCGGAAAGCTCCGTGGAAGGCTGTCCCAGCCTGATATAGGAAAGTCCCACATCGTACAGGGTCGCTATCTTTCTCGAGATGGAAGGAACGTTCTCAAAGAACTTCAGCGCCTCTTCCACCGTCATATTCAACACGTCATAAATACTCTTGCCTTTAACTTCACATCCAGCGTCTCACGATTGTACCGCTTTCCTCCGCAGACTTCACAGGGAACGTAAACGTCCGGCAGGAAATGCATCTCAATCTTAATGATACCATCGCCGCTGCACGCCTCACACCGGCCGCCCTTCACGTTAAAACTGAAACGGCCTTTGGAATAGCCCTTTGCCTTCGCATCCGATGTCGATGCAAACAGATCGCGGATCAGATCGAATACGCCGGTATATGTGGCCGGATTCGAACGCGGGGTTCTTCCGATCGGGGACTGGTCGATGGCGATGATCTTATCCAGCTGTTCCACACCTTCAATGCACTTGTGCTTGCCCGGAATGGTCCTTGCCCGGTTTAACTTCTTCGCCAGCGATTTATACAGGATCTCGTTCACCAGAGAACTCTTTCCTGATCCGGAGACACCGGTCACACACGTCATCACGCCCAGAGGGAATGTGACATCGATATTCTTTAAGTTATTCTCCTTCGCTCCGCGGACGGTCAGGTAGCCTGTCGGCTTTCTGCGCTCCTCCGGAACCGGAATCTTGATTCTGCCGCTCAAGTACGCGCCTGTGATGGAATCCTTGCACTTCATGATCTGGTTTGCCGTTCCGACGGCTACCACATTGCCGCCGTGCTCGCCTGCGCCCGGACCGATATCGATGATGCAGTCCGCCGCACGCATGGTATCCTCATCATGCTCGACCACCAGCACACTGTTTCCCAAATCCTTCAAATGAAGCAGCGTTTTTAACAGCTTGTCGTTGTCTCTCTGATGAAGGCCGATACTCGGCTCATCCAGAATATAAGCCACGCCCACCAGGCCGGAGCCGATCTGGGTCGCCAGACGAATACGCTGTGCCTCGCCTCCCGATAAGCTGCCGGTGGCGCGGGTAAGGGTCAGATAATCGAGGCCGACGTCGATCAGGAACGTCACTCTGGCCCGGATCTCCTTTAAAATCAGGTCGCCGATGGAATGCTGCATCGGTGTCAGCACCAGCTGGTCCAGGAACTCCCGGAACTTGACGATCGACATATTGGTCGCTTCATAGATATTCTTATCTCCCACCGTAACCGCCAGAGACTCTTTTTTCAGTCTCATGCCGCGGCACGTCGGACACGGGGTAATCCGCATGAAGGTTTCATACTCCGCCTTGGATGCCTCGGAATACGTCTCGCGGTATCTGCGGGCCACGTTCTGAACCAGGCCTTCAAAGGCAACATCGTATACGCCTTCTCCACGCTGGCCCTTGTAGTGCACCTTGATCTCCTTTCCATTCGTCCCATTAATCAGGACGTCATGGATCTCCTTCGGATACTCCTCAAACGGGGTATCCAGGTCAAACTTGTATTCCCTGCTCAGTGCCTCTAAAATGGCGCGGGTAAAGCTTCCCTTATCGGTACAGGACTGCCAGCCCAGCACGGTGATCGCGCCCTGGTTGATGCTCAGGCTCTTGTCCGGAATCATCAGGTCTTCATCAAATTCCATCTTATATCCCAGTCCGAAACAGTCCGGACAGGCCCCGAAGGGATTATTGAAGGAAAAGCTTCTCGGCTCCACCTCGTCAATGCTGATTCCGCAGTCCGGGCAGGAAAAGCTCTGGCTGAAGGTAATCGGCTCGCCGTCAATCACATCCACGGTCATCAGCCCGTCGGAAAGCTCCATCACGGTCTCAATGGAATCGGCAAGACGCTTCTCAATCCCTTCCTTCACCACGAGACGGTCCACCACGATATCAATGTTGTGCTTGATGTTCTTCTCCAGCTTGATTTCCTCTGACAGCTCATACATGCTGCCGTCGATTCGGATTCTGACGTAACCGCTTCTCCTGGCATGATCCAGAACCTTCGCATGTTCGCCCTTCCGGCCTCTTACCACAGGGGCGAGAAGCTGAATCTTCGTCTTCTCCGGCAGTCCCATAATGTGGTCCACCATCTGGTCCACCGTCTGCTTCTTAATCTCCCGTCCGCACTTCGGGCAATGGGGAATACCGATTCTCGCATAGAGAAGTCTCATGTAATCATAGATCTCTGTCACCGTTCCCACCGTAGAACGCGGGTTGCGGTTCGTGGACTTCTGATCGATGGAAATGGCGGGGGACAGCCCCTCGATACTCTCCACATCCGGCTTCTCCATCTGACCCAGGAACTGGCGGGCATAGGAAGACAGCGACTCCATATAACGCCTCTGCCCTTCCGCGTAAATCGTGTCGAACGCCAGGGAAGATTTGCCGGAACCACTGAGACCCGTTAATACCACCAGTTCGTTTCTTGGAATATCCAGAGAGATGTTTTTAAGATTGTGCTCATTGGCACCTCTGATTTTAATATACTGCTTTGCCATACATATGACTCCTGTCTGAAAGTATGAAATAAATAATCAATACTATATGATCTGTGCTGTTTCCAGCACTCATTCTAATGGTCTGCCATCTCATAATATCACAGCTTTTTCATTTTTGCAAACATTTGTTCGTGTTTTCCATGATTTTCTGTTTTCCCATTTTCGGGAAGGACAGGCCCCTGTTTTCAGCAGGAAAATAAAGGGATTCCGCTCACATAAACCACACCCTCTGATTCGTCACCGATATCGCAACCGCCCCCGCAGTCAGCGCATTCATCACATCCTCCTTATCGGAGATCAGGCCGCCTGCGATGATGGGCACGTTCACGGTACTGCACAGCTTCTTGATGATCTTCGGCATCAGCCCCGGCAGAATCTCCACCGCGTCGGGCACCAGGGAGGCGCACTGTTTTTCGATATTTCCAAAGGCCATGGAATCAATCACGAAGATCCTCAGGATTCCGAACAGCCCCAGCTCCTTGGCCCGCTTGACCAGCTGGGGCTTCGTGGAAATGATCCCGTCCACTCCGGTATGCTCCCGGATAAAATCGACGGCCACCTCTTTATTTCCCAGTCCGTTGATCAGATCCATGTGCACAAACACCATTTTCCCGGCGCTTTTTGCGATCTCCACATACCGGCCTACACTGCAGATATCGCCAAACAGCAAAAATATAATCTGGCTCTCAGAGTATAAGCATTCTTTCAGCCCCGTCTCATCCTTTACCGCGGCGATTACCGGACAGTCCTCCAGTATCACTCTGAACTTCCTCTTTTTATCATCAATCATTTTCTTCCCCCTCATCCAGTTCCTTCATCAGCTGCGGAAAGCTTTCCCGCTCAAATTCCTGAATCGATATTGACTTCTTATTTGGATTGGCGAATACGAATGTCTTATCCACATTCTCCACGTAATTCTGAATCTTATCATTGGTAGCGCTTATGATCGCCTGGAAGCCGAGGCCGCGGATCAGTTCAATACAGCTGGCCACCTTCTCCGCATCCATCTTGGAAAACGCCTCGTCCAGCACCACCAGCCGGATCGTCGGATTTCTCCGGACGCTCTCCGGCATGCTGATGCGGTACGCCTGCGCAAAGCTGGCCAGAAGTGCCACATAGAGCGGGTTCTGCCCCTCGCCGCCGGAATTTTTCTTGATCATCTTGCTCAGGCGGATCCGGATTACCTCATCCTCATTCTGGATCAGCTGCTGCAGATCGAAGGATAAGTATGTCCGGTAATCGGCATACTTGTCCATATTGCGTTTGGCCTCCTCCATCTGCTCCGGTGTCGCGTTATCCGGCGGGATAAAGACGTTAATCAGTTCCTCAATCAGTTCCCCGTACTGACTCTCATGCTCCATCGTGAACAAATTCATCTGGTTGTCCACAGCTTCACTGAGCTCGTTGGGATTGACCTCCAGGGAATCGTCCATGAACATATCGTAAAAGCGGCCGTCTGCCCCTTTATTTTTGCCGATAACAAACTGGTATTTGTCCTTGCCGAAATCGAGGCGGCTGATGATGCGGTTCAGCTCGTCCTTTCGCTGAAGCGCCTCCCGGATAGCGCTCCTGATCTTAAACATAAAGTCGTCCTTAAAATGCTCCACTGCCGACCGCGCCTGCTCGGCCGCGATCTGGCGGTACTCCTCCAGATGATCGCACGCCAGAATCTCCATCAGCTTCTCATATTCCCGGTTGTCCCTGGACGTGATGGAGAAATTCCGGTTCGGATACTTTCTCGCGTACTCTCCCCTGGCGTCCATCAGCGTCTGAAACGCCTGATCCCTGGCCTCCGCAGCAGCATTCAGTCTTCCGGTAAAGTAATCCTTAAGTTTCTCATACCGCGGATTTTCTTTTCCAGCCATGTACTCTGCAAACTCCGCCTCCAGCAAATCGTCCTGCATGAATTCCCGGTCCTTTGCCAGCAGCTCCTGCTCCACTGCGGTGACTGCCTGGGCCATCTGGGTGATCCTTGTGTTGATCTCGTAGATCCGGCGGCTGACTGCGTCCCGTTCTCTCCTCTTGCCGTCGGCAAGGGCTGATACCGCGCTCCGCTCTTTCTCCCACTGGTCCACATTTTCTTCTTTCAGTTTTAAAAGCTTCTGCTCCAGCCTCTTCTTTTCCTTCTGCCGCTCCTTCAAATCTCCCATATCCTTCTGCCACTCCAGATAGACGGAGATCTCCTCGCTTAACTGCTCCAGGCTTAATACGGCCTCGCATTCCCTGACCGTCGTCTCTTCCGGAGCCCGCTTTTTCTCCATTTCCGACAGGGATTTCTCCAGAAGGCGGATTCTCTGTCTCACACTGTCCTTGCCGATATAGGCGGATTTCGTGTACTGCTCCGGATTCATCTGCTGCAGCCGGAACGTGTGGTAGACCATACAGTCCGGCGTCACCCCGATGCGGCAGCCGCGAAGCTCATCGATGCTCCTGCACTTGACCACCTGACCCAGAAGCCGCTCCAGATACGGCTTTAAATACGCCTCCCGCACCTCAACTTCCTCGCAAAGCGCATCTTCCAGAACGGTCGGCGTATCCTTTCCGGCCTTTTCCGTATCGAGAACGGCCACGCGGAAGTATTCATTTTTGTCCAGTTCACTGTATATTCTTAAGGCCTCCTCCGCGTATGCCGGCGGCACCACGAGGGAAAGCTTATTGCCTCCTAAATATCCTTCGACCGCATTTCTCCATTCCTCGTTGCGAATATCTAAGAGATCGGCCATGACGTGAACCTCCACAGCCTTTCCCGTCTCCTCCAGCAGTCTTCGCTGAATATAGGAACGGGCATGCTCCAGATACTTGGGATACGCCTTGCTTCCGGCCTTTAACTGAGCCAGCTCCTCTTTCAGCTGGCGCTCCTGGCGCTTCAAATCGCGAAGGACGGCGGCGGCCTCACTCTTTAAATCCTCCGCCTCCTTCCGCATCTCTGCAATGGATTTTTTTAAACGTTCCAGCTTCTCCCCGTCGATGGTGTTTTTCTCAAACTCCTCAATGTCCCAGATCGTCTGATTCGACGTGGTCTCCTGGTCGATCCATGCGTTAAGGCGTTCCGCAGTCTGGCGCCATTTGACCTCACTCTTATTCAAATGCTCCATCAGCTCGTTTAACGATTCCAGACGCGTCTTTAAATCCTCGTATCCGGTGGAGGAGATCCGTTTCAGCAGTTCCTCTCCCTGGGCGGTCAGTTCTGCGATCTGTTCGTCGAGGCCGTCCTTTAAGCTCTCCTGCTTCTGAAGATCATCTCTGGAAAGCGCCGCCTTATCCGTCAGTTCTCCGGCCCGTTCCTTCAGTTCCAGAATCTCGAGTCTGCCTGTAAAGTAACCGTTTTTCCGGATATTCTCTTCCTTCTCCAGGACGAGGCCGTACTTCGCCTGCATCTCCTTCAGGATCGAACTCTCCATGTAAGTGTCTACAATCTTCTTTCTCATGCGCCCGTACTGCATGACGCTCTCCTGCATGTCATAGATATGGATATCCTGCTCCATGCCGATGTCTTCCTTCACCAAATCTTCCAGGAGGATGTTCATTAGGA
>ENA-OQNO01001543-OQNO01001543.1-human-gut-metagenome-genome-assembly--contig:-NODE-1543-length-15137-cov-2.703264_pt1 | contig 15137 bp, 17 predicted proteins | sample MGYA00242629_ERZ504880 | MGnify/ENA primary metagenome ERZ504880 (study PRJEB26092, sample SAMD00036377) | human gut metagenome | host: Homo sapiens | study: EMG produced TPA metagenomics assembly of... | reverse complement strand
CAGCGACAGCAGCAAGCTGATATTCATCAATTTCCCTGCTGTTTCCGGTTTTAATCTTCCTACAATAAAGTTAGATGATATATTACCCAAAAGTGTATAGCTGGTTAAAATAGCGATAAATCCAAATACTGGAATTTCCTGATCAATAAATAAGTGATATGGTAGAAATCCAGTAAAGTATGTCAGTATAATTCCTCTGGTTAGGCAATATACCCCTATCATCTGTTTCTCATACCATGATAGTTTTACCCGTCCATTTTTTCTATTCTCTGCAGCTAATTTTCTGGGTTCGTTTGGTAGTATAAAACAAATTATGATTGTGATTATACCGGCCGCAGTGCTTGCTGCAAAAGGCAGCCTTATGTCAATATTGAATAAAACACTGCCCAAAAGTCCTGCAATGAGCAGAGAGGCAAACATAAAGCTATTACTCTTCGCCTGGAATTTTCCTCCATCATCTATATGGGTATTAATGATTCTGGTATCTGCGCCAGCAGCGATTCCATATCCTAACCCCAAAATAACCTGTGCAATACAAATTCCTATAAAATTTTGCAACAGAATCATAATAATTAAGCCAACACATTTAAATCCTTCACTTAGCATCATCACACCGCGACTTGACAAATGTGCCGTTGCTCTTAACCTTGAGGGAAACCTAGTATAAGCAAAAACGGCAAGACCGTATATTGCCATAATCACCTCTATTATGCTGATACGAAATCCTAATTTGTGTAAATAAATAACCAGAAAAGGAAGATGAAAATACGCTCTGGAAAAAACACGGTATAATCCAATTCCTAATTTCACCCTACTGTTCAACGCAATACCCCCTCTTTATTAATGCTCTGTTCAACGTTTCTCGATCAATGTCACCTTCACGCAAAATCTTCACACCTTTTTTTGTAACAATAACAATTGTACTGGATTTTGATGTGGTAATTGGCTTTTGAGATTTAATAAAATACTCAACTGACGTTCCCATCTGCTCAATGGCAATTTCTTCTGTCACGAGCATATCATCCACAGTTCCTGAAATATTTGCTGATGTTATTGCTACTGGGCGTCTCAACGCTTGCATAAATGTTCTCCAAGTGGGATTACTAATGCAACCTAAAGCAATAGAGTCCATACCGTTCAGCATATAATCATAACTACTGTCCTTTTTATTGACAATAATGTTGAACGGTCCCGGCCAAAAATTTTCTATTAAAAGCTGCATTATCTCATCATTTTCACAGACACCATATTTCCTCCAGTCTTCCGGCTTCAAAAAGAAGAGGGATAGCGGCTTATTCTTAGGCCGCTTCTTATAGCGAAAAATCTTATCTATGGCCTCAGAAGATTCTGGAAAACACGCAAGATTATAATTGGTATCTGTGGGAATAATTACAGGATTTCCCGCTTCCATACACTGTACTACCTTATCCAGTTCACTTAATTGTTCAATATCATTAATTATTTCCATTTGTATACTATCTCCTTTATGATGCTAACTTTAACATTTTATATAAATCGCAAGCTTCCTCAACCGTAATCCCGTCTATAACTTTTGCGGCTGTCCGGTAAAATCTAATGACATCTTTTACATCCTCAATTTTTCCAAACTCTTTTGTCACCTGATTGAAAATGAGTTTGGAACTTGATATACCGCTTAGCGAAGATCCCAGCGGCAATGGTTCGATTCCAAACTCCTGGGGACACACAAACTGGTACATTTGTGCATCTTTAAGCATTCCATCCTGGTGAATTCCAGATTCATGTACAAACACGTTTTCACCGATTATAGGGCTTATTGAATCTGGCCAAAAATCAATACACGCTGAAATTTCATTGCTGATTTTATAAATCTGTTCCAATTTTATGTGATTGAGCAAATTATACTTTTTTTGCAAAATATAAGTAACTTCTTCAACAGAAGTGTTGCCGGCTCTCTCACCAATCCCCAAAAAAGTCGTTTCCACCTGCTCCGCTCCATTCATAATTCCTGCAATGCTGTTTGCCGTAGCCAGCCCCATATCATTGTGGCAGTGGACACTGATTTTAAAAGGATAAGCTCTGTCCTTTATCCTTTTAATGAGTTTTCCAAACTCTTCCGGAACCATACAGCCAACGGTATCCGCAATAGTTATAGTGTTTATCGTATAATGGCTGCACATATCCAGAACATCCATTAAATAGCACATGTCCGACCTCGTTGCGTCTTCAAAACAAACATCTATCTTTATAGACGACCGCTGCAAATATTTAAGAGACTCCTCCAACTTATATTTCATGACCCCTCTGGTCAATCCCAGCTTCTTTTCAATATGCAGGTCAGATATTGGAACTAGCAATTTAATGACAAGATTAGGAAATTTCTTAAAAAGCTTTAATGCAAGGTCAATATCGTTTTTCACTAATCTGGTCAATACTACTGCTTCCTGGGTATTCCTTAAACGTTTTGCCTGTTCACAAAGCATTACATAATCTTCGTCCGATGCACACATACCAATCTCAACAGAATCAATGCCAGATTCACCGATCAATTCAAATACCTGCAGTTTTGTTCTGAAATTCTTATTGACATCTCTCTGCTGCATACCATCACGGACTGTATTATCCTGTATTCTAACCATATCGTTTTCCTCCTTTGCTTTCGATACGCTGATTATAAGGCAAAACCTGCTGTTTTAAAATTCGGAAAATCTTGATATAATATTAAGGAAAACTGAATGATTGAATAAAGAAGGGGTGAGTGAATGAATCTTGAATGGTACTATACATTTCTTGTAGTTGCAAAATATCAGAATTACAGAAAGGCTGCAGACGAGTTATTTATCACACAGACAACCGTATTTAATCACATCAAAAATCTTGAGGGGCTTTTAGGAGTAAACCTGTTTGAGCAGTTCGGCCGCAATATTATTTTAACGGAATCTGGTAAATATTTCTATCCCATTGCCCAGAAAACGATTAATGTTTATGAACAAGGACTATATGACATGAAAAACATGGGCACAACTAAACGTACAAAGTTGAATCTTGCTGTTACAACCTACATTGACGGCTATTTGCTCCCGAAATTTCTGCCAATCCTTTTTAATGCTGCTCCGCAGATTGACATTGCCACTACAGTTCTTGACCAGTACATACCACAGGCAATCGAAGATAATCAATATGATATCGGCATTGATCGCAGGGAACCGAATACAACCAAGGTTCAGTACAAAAATGTCTGTGAGGGTAGAATCCAATTGGCAGTTCCTAATCTTCCAGAAAATGATTCACTGATAAGTGAAGATGATTTTTTCAAGAAATACCGGGTTATAACTGATAATCACCCTACCTATTGGGATAGCCTTAAAACTTCCATCAATGCCTTATATTCTGACGCTAACTTTGTTAGTATCTCTTCTGTTCGAGCAACCGAAGATTTAATTAGCGCCAATCAGGGAGTTTCCTATCTTCCAGTATATATTGTAAAAGGAAGCAGCCAATCCAAAATTCGGCTCATTGCTCCTCAAAAAATCGAGTCTCCAATCTCATTTACTTATTTAATTTGGAAAAAGGAATCCTCTGCTATTCATACTTTTATCAAATTATTTGAGGATTTCATAACAAAAGAGCAAGAAAAAACACAATAATTTTTGAAACCACAATTTATTTGCTTCACAAAAAGGCAGGTACACCTATAGATGGTTATGTACCTGCCTTTTTATTGTAATTCATTTACTCCACGATTAATTTTCAAAAATCTTATTCAAAAACCTTCAACAAAAGTTCAGTGTGCTTCTCCTTTTAAATATCAAATAAAATGTTTTCATCATCCATAACCATTTTTATTTTTTTCAAATATCTATTTTTAAATTGGTCTATTTCTTGTGGAGATAAATCTACCCGCGTATTTTTTATCGCCTCATTCACCAAAGCATTTAAAGGAATTACATATTCCTTTAGCGAATTCCGTATTTCTATTAAAAGGGCTTCAGACTGTATTGATTCCAGATCGCCAGAACAAAATTTGTCAAGGTAGCAATAAGGTACATCTTTTTCTTTCATCGCATTTACAATTGCAGAGCTGCATTTCTCATACTCTACCATTACCATAAAGCGGCACTCTTCCATAGATGTAATTAATCCCCAATAGTCTGAATCTGATGAAATCAAAATAAATGAATTGATGTGATTCATATAATATTCCCTGCAAGTTCCCGCTGTAAGTTTTATATCAACTAATGATTTATTATCTTTTATACGATCAATCATTTCATGCTGTATGCTTATTTTTAAAAATCGGTTAAATATTTTCCACACAGTCGAGGTATGTCTATCGTTATATAAAATCAATTTTACAATTTTATCACTATATTCTTGTGGTAAATTATAAAGCATTGAATACAACTTATAGGGATTGGCATTCTCGCAATCAACTACTATGGCTATTTCATCACTTTGCTCAATAAAAGTGTATATGCTGTTCTTTGTGAAGTCACTGGCGTCATTAACTTTGTTTCTATCAACAAATTCCTTTCCATAATTACCATATAATATAGTAACGAATTTTTCATCATTATATAAGATATTTCCTGATTTATGTAATCTTAAATTTATATACATCTGATAAGGATAGCTATCTAAATTATTTGTATAGTAACCCCAGACGGCCTTTATCTGCTTATTGTTTTCTGATTTTGGAATAACGAATAGATTTCTTATGTATTCCCATTTAATCCACAGTGGAAACAAGTGCTTGCATCCTGAGATATGCTGACTGATTTCAGAATTAATTAATAATATATACTGGTTTATTTTCCAATTTACATGAATAAGCGTGATACCATCATCTGCTAACTCCTGTATAATAGATTGAGGTATCAGATCTGTCAGCGTATCCAGATTTTTTATATTATAGTATATCTCTGCATTGATCTTTTTATAATTTAAAAAAATAATAGTCCTTAAAGCGCATAAATTTCTTATTATTCTGGCATTTTTATCGTTATAAAGTTCATTAAACCATTCTAGTTCAAGAGGTTCATATGTAATTTCAAAAACTTCCTTTTTTACGCCTATCAAAAAGCCAATCTTTGATACAATCTCATAAGTATTATTCAGATGCTTATCATTCTGTTCCGATAATTCGATATGCAATATCTCGCCTCCTTTTTCTTTAGCCCTTAGATAATGTTTTATAATTTGTACACAGACAATATAACATACTACAAAACATAACACAATATAGGCCATCAAACAAGGTTATTACCCTGTAATCAAAAAGAGGAACAGATCATATTGTAAGAAATCCCTTGATAATAGCGGGGTTTCTTACAATATCTCCCACTCACCTTTTATAGCAAAAAAAGAGCGTATATTTACACGCTCTCAAAATCTCCCATATTTGCCGCACATTCTTTATTCCATAATCCAATTTTCTCAATTAAATAATTCACTACATCTTTTTCGGCAGGTGTTAATTCCCTAATCCTTTGCATTATTTCATTCTCGTTTTGATTTGCACTTCTGTAATATCCAAGCAAATAATCTGGTGTCGTATCTAGGCATTCACATAGTTTTATCAGCAGCCTTGAACTCGGCATCCTGGCTCCGCTCTCCAGAGTACGAATATAGCCGTTTGACTTACCACAAAATCTAGCAACATCATCGACTTTCATATTCTTTTTTAATCTCAAAACCTGCACCTTTTTTCCAAGCAGGATACTCTCCATTATGCTTTTATCGTTGACCATTTTTATACTCCGTATAGGCATTCAGCAGATACAAGACTACTTTTTGCTGTTCTTCATCTAAACTATTAATTTTTTCAATCAAAACCCTGTCCTCTGCCTGTAACTCATCGGAAAAACCTAGTAGATAACTGGGCGAGGTATCCAATAAGTCAGATAATTGAATAAGTAACGCTATCCCTGGTATCTCTCCACTTTCAATCTGTCGCAAGTATCCGTTATTAATGAAACACTTGTCTGCTAATTCCTCACATGTCAGACTATGGTTTTTTCTTTTTTCCTGTAATCTTCTTCCAAATCCAACATCTTTCATATTTGTGCCCTTTCTACAAATCATGGTTCTTTTTGTATTCTAAGTACCGATCCAACAAATATCGCACAACCTGGACCTCGTCTGGGGCCAATTCATATATTTTGGCAAGCAACAGCTTTTCCTCCGTTCTATCACCACCAGCAAAACCAAGGAGATAATCCGGGGTAGTATTCAATATATAACACAATTGAACAATCAATTGTATGCTAGGCACAGTTCCCGCCTCTATCTGCCTTATGTATCCCTCATTTACATAGCATCTCTCAGCAAGAACCTCACAATTGAGACCGGCAGTTCTTCTCTTTCTTTGTACCCTCTTTCCAAAATTTTTATCTATCATAACAATCCTCATGTTATATTATTGGTGCTTATTCATATTTAGTATACATTTGAAGCAACACAAATTCCATTCACCATAACATTACATCATCAACAATAGTCAACTTTTGGAATTTCTATCAATATTATAGATGCTTAGTCATATATAATATACAAATAATTAGGCAAATCATCAAATATTTTATATAAGACATTGTCATGTATAACCCTCTTGTGTTATACTATTGATGTCAAAGTTATAGATTACATAACACCGAGGAAAAATATATGCCAAATAAAAATGAATATCTCTCACAATATTTCTTGCATTATGTATACAAGGATAACTATAAATTTGAATTTCAAACGATATATACTGCCTTACAATATGCGGAGCAAGAGCTAAAGAGACGACTTTCTGAAGGCGAAGTCCCGGTAAAGGAGATAAATGATCTCTGGGATGCTGTAAATAGTTTTGAATCTATCCTAAAAGAATATAAGTCTGATTTTCCAACATTATATAGTGTGTTTGAAGCCAATAATTTTACATACAAAAAAGTCTACAAAAGATGCGGAGGGAAAACAGATATGAAGAGTGGATACGATGAATCAATATTTAAACAAGATATGGATATGTTATTGCTCACCCTCACAAAGCGTACAATTTCCAAAAGACAACATTGGAATTGCATAGGATATTTGCCGATTACCTTTGTAGACACCTCAGATTTAATTGATGCAAGGGCCGACATTTCCCATACATTCTATTCAGATACAATTCTGAACGATAGACTTTTTAAGCTCGAATTAACCGAAAGTATCTCATTACCCTCTGAAAAAGGGGATATACACGGCTACCTGCGCTACAAAAATGAATTTGGACCTCACGAATATGAATTCAGACTTTCTGATGACCTTAGATATGATGATTGCACTGTTGGAAATATAGTTCTCAAATATAGAACCGCACCACTTCTTCCTTTTACTAAGGCCGTGGTTAAGTCATTTGCTAAATCCGAAATTGTAAAAAATAGTCCTCCCTCTGACTATCATTTAATGCAAGAACAAATTGACTTTTGGAAGGGAAAAAATAGTACTCCATTAATACATTTGCTTGACAAATTGATAATAGAGCAAAATGCGTTACGTTTCCATCAGATTATTTTAAACAAAAGTTATCGGACAAAACTATTTTTCCACTACCATCTATTAACCCAATGATTTATCAAGAAGGAACCGTGTGTTATGATTGACTTACGCGAATACATACAAGCTCACCAACGTGAAATTATAGAAATAAAAATGTCAATACATTATCTCAATCCCCATAATACATCCATTAAGGAAACTTTGGCCGCTTCTGTAGATTGGGAATATAAATATTTTCTCAGTACACAGAACCAAAATTACTTATACACAGGACTCCTAATTATTGAAGCCTACCTACAGTTAGGCTTTCCATACGAATTCGGTCAGGAACATTTTGACAAAATACTGATGGCACTTAAAACAGATTCTCAGAGTTTATTTCCTCGTCTTAGATATAGCAGGGTAATTAAACTGAATAAGTCTCAACTAAATTCAGTGCTAGGGCGTTGGTATCCCAATCCCAAATGCCATTTAAGAAAGCCAGAAATAATTGATGAAATTATAAATAATGTGACCAATAAAAACAAGGGAATTTATACATATGAAAACAATCGCGGACAAACCCTTGAATTGGTAATAACTGATACAGAATGTTATTTGCATGATATTAATTATGCTGAATTCTATGCCTTTATGAAAGATAATACAAAGACCTATATAGGAGGGGAGTTTGTTCAATTATATGATATATATTAAAAAACAGATATGCTTTTATTTTTATAAGAGCGCATCTGTTCATTCATTTCTTTCAATCCTTTTTAAAATAGCATAAATAATTTCACAATGAGTTTCATTTCCTTCTATTATATAAGCATTATCAACTATCTCCTGATATTTATCATTGTCAATCAAATTCTGGTGCTGTTTAATTAATTCGATAAAAAGATTACAAAAACCATGTTCTAAGACAGTAAAAACAATCTTATAGAATTCATCAATGCTGACTTTCTCCCGCTTTAAAATCATCTGATATGTCTCACTATCTATTTTGTTTAGATCCGCTAGTTCTTGCACCCAGAGTAGTTCATCGTTCATCGAGTAATTTGATAATAGCATAACTTATATCGAGCAGACTGACACTCGCCTCCCCCTTTCCAATGAAAAACATAGAAGCTAGTATAGAATAATTATATAGCCTCATGTCCATGATGGCAATCCTAAAATCCCAAATTTTCGTTATTGTTTTCATCACTTTTCATTAACCCCCTTACAGAAAATCAATTCATTCAAAGAAGCCCGTTCTAAAACAGGCTTCTCTAAATTTTTTTTATAATATATTAACGTACCTTATTCAATTTCTGCTGCATAGGTCGCAAGGCAGCTTTTACCTGCCGTTGATAATTTTCCACTTCCTCGTTTGTCGCCCCCCCTATTGTCATATTTGCCGACTCTATGCCCTCTATTTTGAAGGATTTTATTCGGTAGAAATACATACCTTCCAGTGTAGCATCTGTCAAATTCAATTCCAGAATATCTCCATCCCGCATACTGCTTTTCCGAAATACCGCCCTCTGCATATCCATTTTTCCAACAGTAAGGTCTGTCAATAAGGTTTCATATAATGTGGTACTCTGTATGTTCAATTCATCAGCCTTTATACCCATAAATATTCCATCTGCAATCACACAGTCAGTGAATTTAAGGTTTTCTACGGAAATATTTGAGAATCTACACTCAACGAAACGTGTATTCCTTATTTCCACTTTCTCTGGCAACTTTGTGAATACTACTCCATCCACATACGCATTAGATAAGCATCCTTCTGGAAACCCCCTTCTTGCCAAAGCCTCATATCTGGTTTGATTAATTTTTTTTAGTTTATCTTCCACACATTCCTCCTATCTGACCTTCTTTTCCTCTGGCCTAATAATATTGGAAACCTGCAAGTTTACCCTGGAAGTGAACTCTATTGCAGTCACATATTCTTTATTTTCAAAGTCTACATATCTTTCAGGAAGGTAAAAAATTTCTGTGTTAGCTAAATTATGAAGCCCACGTAATGTTCTCACATCATACTCATAATCCTCTCTTTTGTACTCCAACAGCCCCTGTAGGTATCCCATTGGCCAGCAATCCACTTTTTCATCTTCTTCATCTACAAAGACATACTCTGAATTGTCCTGGACTAACCGTAGAAAATATATCTTATCTTCTGAAAGGCAGGCGACAACGAGATTACAGTATTCTTCTTCCTCAACCCCATAGATTTTTCCTGGTATCATATCTTTCACAGAGACATCCTCGACCAACTCCATGTGCTGAACAACATTCTGGATAGTTCTCATCATTTCATAATCCTCAGATATAGCTTTTGAGAGGAAGGTCCCCAATTCTGTATTACCGATATCGCTTCCTATAATATTTCCATTCTTTTCAATATTGGCGTTTTGAGGCTCCTCTATCGAACCACCGCTTTTTGTGTATGGCAAAGTATAAAACCAGTGTCCAGCCTTAATGGTTTCACCATATATAATTGCAGAGACAAGATCATTCTCGACAGAAACGGCCACCTCCCGGCATCTTCCTTTCAAAGTCCAGCCTACATGCTCTATATTTTTTTCCATTTTTCTTCTGCCTCCTATTCAAAGATCAGTATCTGGCCCTCGGCAACTATATCCTGGTCTGTCAAAACAACTTCACATGCCTGCCCCTCAATTTCCTCCCAACTTAACCCTGTATAATTATGGATGCAGGTAATCAGGGAACTTCCCTGTTCCATGTATAAATACTCCTTTGTGTCGCTATCAAAAAACATATAAAAATCAAAATCCGGTTCAAAGTTGTCCTCTTCATCATCTACATATTTTTCATACCAGACGCCGCTATGTATTTGCAAACCAAGCCCCCGGATAACCAAATGGTTTTTATCTAGCCATACCTGATGTTCCTCATCTGTCTCAAAAAGGAAGTTCTCGCTCTCCCATTCCTCCTCTTCCAGTTCCTCCAAACGACCTATTATAGTATTGATTTTCTTCTCCATAAGCTACCTCGCCTTTTCTTTTGCTGAACGCAGCTTATCCCTGTTCTGCTCAAACTGACTCATAATGTCTCCCTGCAGCCTATCATGAAAATCCTTTGTCACCGGATAACAGATATCCTGATATTCCGCCTTTCCTTCAACCATACGCTTTTGGGAAGGCATAGCCACAAAATTATTTCCTGCAAAGGAGCGCTTGACGGAAATCTGATTTACTACAAATACATCATCAATCACCAGTCTGACAAATGCCTTTGTGGGATTGGACAAATCTTTGTTATTCACCACTTGAACATAATATTCAAAATCTTCCTCCCCATAGGTAAAATCAACCTTGTTTTTTCCTTCCTCACGTTCCTGATATGCCTCCAGGATTCCGCCCCTCAATACGGTACTGAAATCCGTGGTTTTTGGAAAAAACACATCGCTGTATACCGGCTTATTCTGTTCATCCTTTTCCCCCGTTGTATACTGCGGCATGCTCACATAAAGATTCCCCGCTCTCCCCTCCCTGATAGTGATACCAGTTACTTTAAAACTGTCACCGAACGTTACCGCAGCAAACGCTCTCAGTTTTTTGTCTTTCTCTGTTGATACCTAATAAATATTTACTGAATATTTCATAATTTAGTCTCCTTTTTAATGAATTCTATCTGGACATAGCCGGTTCCGGAAGTTCTTCTGTTACAACCAGTTCTTCTCCCTCATCTTTTATCTCCAGTCCGTTATTGATTTCTTGCTGACGGATTAATTTTTGTTTTAAATCCGATTCGTAAGGAAATTCTTTATTAAATTCCCTTTTGGATTCCTCCATATTTCTTTTGTACTCTTCCAGTTTTTCTTTATGGGCAGCAACTCTCTTTTCTAATCCCCCCAGCAGATTCTCCATTCGGACCATATTTCCGGAGGCACTGCTGCTCATATCTGCTGTATACTTCATATTTCCACATAACTGCATGGTACAGTCGGAAAATTTCTTATTGATCACCACATCAAATCCTTTGTAGGTCCCTATTTTACGGCTTTCCATACTATCAAGCGATTGTCCGATCTCTAAAAGAAGACTGCCTGCCGCTTCACGCTCATCATATGTATGTCCATTCAATGTGATCAGAAAATCCGGTTCCATCGCAAGTTCATTGTCCCGTTTGCGGATATCCTTTTCTATACCGAACAGCCGGTTTTCAGTCTCTGAAATTAATTTGGGATACTTAAAAAGAAAGTTATCCTGATGAGCATAGCGCTGACTTTCATAATTTGCCTTTAACATCTGCAGACGTGCAACCTCTGTGTCAACTTCTGTTTTTTCCATAATCAGGGGATTCCCAGAAGCGATAGCCTTAATTTCTGCAAAAGATAAAACCGTTTCATCTACGTCCTGACATTCTCTCTCCACTGTCTTATTGGTCATGATCTGGGAGATAAACCGCTGTTTATTTTCCACAATTCCCCAAAGGTAACTATCGAACGTCTTTTTTGTGATATAGCGGTAAATGCTGACCTCTTCGTTATCATTACCCTGGCGTATGATACGCCCTTCTCTCTGTAGGCTAAGTACCCAGCGCCTTGCCATATTGCTATGGTAGGTTTCCAAATACTCGCCCCCGAACCGTACTTACAACTCTCGCTGTATACGGCTCTCCGTTTATAAACTCAATTTAACTGTCCACAGTGTAATTTCTTATGACATTCTCTACACAAAGCTATTGTTTTGCGATTTCTTGCTATCATAAGAGCTTCCCAAAAAGTTTTACCTTGTAAATCTTTAAGCCGATGAACGTGATGAATTTCTATGGGAGTATTAGTTTTTCCGCACAGCTCACATTCTCTGGCTTTTAATCTGTCGATTAGCTTTGTACTGCTGAAATATTTAATTGTATTTGGAACTAAGTCTGCATTAGATTGAAATACTTTTTTCTGCCGTTTGAAACCTTCGTTATAAAATACTCTCATTTTCTCAAATCCTTTGGAATTACGGAATTTTACAGCAAAATCTTTACCTACTCTGAATTTTCCGATTACTTTTGAAATTGATGTTCTGTATTTTGTGCCGTAGGTTTTGTACATACTGTATTCCATAATATATTTGTAGCTGTTGATGATTGAGCTGTTATTGGCTATACAATAATAATTGTAAAATCCTCGTATCATACTGTTGTAGTAGTCGAGTATTTCCAGATCATCACAGTTTTTCAATCTGTATATTGCCTTGGGTTTCCAAATTTCTTTTCCATTATGGTAGATTAACTTCATAGCACCTGTATCAATCAAGTGTTTCCTGATTGTATCACTTGAAACTTCCAGTACAATTCTGCCCGTGTAATTACGAACGAGCTTGCCTGTTTTATCTCTCTTGGTTAGATTGCTATGCCGTACTCTGATTTCATAACTGAGAAATTTCGCACTTTTTTGGGCATTGGTAATCAGCGTTTTCTCTTCTGATAGCTCCAACTGTAATTGTTCTTTGAGAAAATTCTTAAAATCTTCTTTTATTTTCTTACACTCCTCTTTCGAACCGATAACTCCGCACAGCCAATCATCAGCATATCTGACATAGACCAGCCTTGCATAATTGTTATCCATAGGGTCACTTGGGGGAATATTCACCCGTTCTTTTTCCAACTGCCTTATGCGTGCAATCGCATTTTCTCTTTCACAGTCGTCGTTTGCATTTTTCAATGCGATTCTGGCTTTGCTTAATTCGACTTCGTTCCTGCGGTACTCTTTTGTACGCATACGCTTTTTACCTTTTTTAAATTTTCGGACATACTCATTTACATACTTATCAAATTTATCCAAATAGATGTTTGCAAGAATAGGACTGATAATGCCACCCTGCGGTGTTCCCGAATAAGTGTTATGAAAGGTCCATTTTTCAATATAGCCTGCGTTCAGAAATTTTCTTATCAATCGAAGAAATCTTTCGTCATTTATGCGTTCTCTTAAAATTCCAATCAGCGTATCATGGTTGATATTATCGAAAAAGCCTTTAATATCTCCCTCGATAAACCATTTCACACCCGTGAAAGTTCTTTGAATTTCATTGAGTGCCGTATGACAGCTTCTGTTTGGTCTGAACCCATGAGAGGTATTTTCAAAATGTCCTTCATAGATGGCTTCTAAAATCATTCTGATGACTTCTTGAAGCAATTTATCCTCAAAGGACGGTATTCCAAGTGGACGCATTTTTCCGTTCTTCTTTGGAATATAGGTTCTTCTTGCAGGTTTTGGTTGATAGCTTTCATCTTTGAGCGAAACTATGATTTTTCGTATTCTTTCGACACTCATACCGTCAACAGTTTGGTTGTCAGTACCTTTTGTCATACTTCCGTCATTGGAATAAATGCTTTGATAAGCGGTTAAGTACAGTTCCTCATTGTAGAGCAAACGGTATAAACGCTCGTATTTGTAATCTTTTTGGTTACTGTGTTTTGTTAAGCTGATTAACACATTTTCAGGATTTCTCATAATGTATCGCACATTATCCTTTCTATATTGTTAATGTTATAAACTGCCTTCCTTCGCCATGTAAGTGTCATTAGCACTCTCGGACTACTATGAAGGCTCCGTTACCATATCGAATATTCATAAGCCTACGCTTAATAGCTTAAGTTTTTTAAGCATCTCGACTTAGGTAATCCCCGTTTAGCACCATAATAACTATTTGGCTTGTTAGGTTGTCGGATACGACTTCCATCCTTTTATGCTTATTGCATATACGTCTCAGCCTATCTTTGCTTACGCTCCTGAACAGCGGAACATAAGTGCTGAGATATGGCGAATAATAATTACCTTACGCCATAGTCCCGACATTGACCGTTTGGACTATCGTTCAACCAGTATGGGCTTTATCCTCATACCTAACTTTTCATCTCCCCATTCAGTCGCAGCTTGGTAATTAGCTGACTTATGGCTTTACCGACGTGCTATTTTCCCTGATATTTAGTTTCCCTCACAGGTAAATCGGTTGATGATAGGACTGTAAGATACTATCCTAATACCTTGCCAAAGGTATATTTATTATGATGCCTTTACGGGCGCACGTTCCAGATCAGACGGCTTCCACGGACAGTCAAGGTGATGCAGAGCAATGAGCCTGTCTTGCACGTTGGTACCAGCACCGAGTTTCGGTGTAGAACCCATGAGGATTCTCACCTGTCCGGCCCGCACCTTTGTAAACAGTTCCGCTTTCTTTGCCTCCGTGTTATATTCATGGATAAAAGCAATCTCTTCTTTCGGGATTCCTCTGGCAACCAGCTTCTCCCTCACATCATCGTAAACATTGAAACTGCCATCCCCTTTTGGTGTGGACAGGTCACAGAACACAAGCTGCGTCAGCTTTTTCTCTTTTCCGTCTTCCCAGTGCCGGTAAATTTCTTCCACGCAGGCGTTGACCTTGCTGTCCGGGTCGTCGGGCAGTAGCGGATTGATGAGCCGCTGATCGAGGCCCAGCTTGCGCCCGTCGCCCGTGAGCTTGAGCATGTTGTCCTCGGAGGGGTCAACGAGTTTCTGATGAACCGCCGCGGCGCGTTCGGATAGGGCCTGCACCAGCTCCTGCTGCTGCGGGCTGGGCTTGACGGCGATGGTCTCGTAATGGGCTTCAGGTGTAGGCAAATGAAGCTGATCCGCCGTTTTGATATCAGCGACTTCCTTG
>ENA-OQNO01001538-OQNO01001538.1-human-gut-metagenome-genome-assembly--contig:-NODE-1538-length-15170-cov-2.314432_pt1 | contig 15170 bp, 10 predicted proteins | sample MGYA00242629_ERZ504880 | MGnify/ENA primary metagenome ERZ504880 (study PRJEB26092, sample SAMD00036377) | human gut metagenome | host: Homo sapiens | study: EMG produced TPA metagenomics assembly of... | reverse complement strand
GGTTACAAAGAAACCAAATTTTTCATTACTAATCTGATACATATATCCACCTCCTGCACACATATTATAATGAGAGTGTGCATAAATCAATCGACCAGCAGTAGAATTGCAGAATATTAGCACATAATTCATCAAATAATCTCCCCATCATGAGCTCGACCGTGCTATCCGCTGTGGAAACAATACAGGTGCTTCTGTCTACGATGATAGAGGCATTCTCTTCTTGTAAAATGCAAAAATTGTCAAATTTTAATAGTTTCTGCATTTCAGTGCATAAACTTGAATAAGATTATAACATTCCATGATTTTGAAATAAGAGAAACCAAAAGTGCGTTAGGTGGCACACGCAAGCAAGCATTTGATAAAACCGGCGAACACTATGAACTCCGAGAGGTTTTCGATGCTTACATGCGTTTTGGCGGAATGCCGGGAATTGCTGATGTTGGACTGGACCAAGAAAAGGCTCTGGTGCTACTTGAGGGTATCTACTCAACTGTTATTATGAGAGATATTCTCGAACGTGAAAATCGCAGAGGTCAAAAGAGAATCACCGACCCTGTGCTTTTGAAAAAGATTGTCATGTTTCTTGCAGATAACATCGGAAGCAGTATTTCTGTTTCTTCCATTGGCAACACCTTAGTTAATGAAGGTCTTCTAGAAGATGGAAAGCGAAAAGCAACTCCAAGCGCTCACACCGTTCAGGCCTATGTGAATGCGCTACTGGAAGCATACTTCTTCTATGACATCAAGAGATTTAATATTAAAGGAAAGGAATTCTTACGTACTCTTGGAAAGTATTACATTGTTGATATCGGACTTAGCAACTATCTGCTTGGATTCAGGGATCGTGATAGCGGACATGCAATAGAAAATGTTGTTTACTTTGAACTGCTACGTAGAGGCTATGATGTCTCTATCGGCAAAGTGGATAATTCCGAAGTGGATTTTATCGCAACAAAAGTAGATGACAAACTTTATGTTCAGGTCACGGAATCCATGACCAGCGAAGATGTTCGCAAACGCGAATTAGCACCACTCCAGAAAATCAGCGATAACTACGAAAAAATAGTTCTATCCTTAAATACCGGAATGGATTCTTCCTACGATGGTATTAAATCCATCAACTTGATTGATTGGTTGATTTCAGAATAAAAAAGAAATTTTTAAGAAGGGGCTGTCCTGAAAATGTAGTTCAGCGATAACCTATAGATAAGCAAAACAAAAAGCCCCGTAAACCATCAGATTTACAAGGCTCTCAAAATAATAATGCGGAAGATGGGACTTGAACCCACACGAGCGCAATGCTCACAAGATCCTTAGTCTTGCTCGTCTGCCAGTTCCGACACTTCCGCATATCGCATTTCTTTGGGATTTTTTATTCTCTCCCTCGCGACAAGTGATAGTATAGCAAAGTGCTTTTTGTATGTCAACAGTTTTTTCTAAAAAAATCCAAAAATATTTTTTGTTTATACAATTAATACATTTCATTCAATACCCATCTGAGACAGCTAATTTTTCATCCCAGAATTTATACTACGACACCGGTTACGCCTCAGTCGTAAAAAGAGCAGCCTCTTCAAAAAGGCCGCCCTTCTGTCTCACTTCTGTTTTTTTCTATATGGATCAGTCAAAAATGATCAGTGCCATGAACACAAGATCTGTGTCGCCTGTATTTGTAAGACCATGTCCTTTTCCATCCGGTGTGATGGTGATGTCGCCGGCCTTTACCGGGCGTTTCACACCGTTATCGTCGTACTCGCCTTCACCACTTAAGATATAGTAGGTTTCTGTCTCGCCATGATGCTCATGGTATCCCAGAGAACATCCTTTTTCGATGGTAACCTGTGCGTAAAGTCCGCATTTTCCCTTCAGCTCGTCTCCCTCAAGAATGTCTTTGATGATCACATGGCCTTTACCGCCGCACATATTTTCTACTCTTCTGATACCCATGATAAAATCCCCTTTCGTGATTGCGTAAATTTATGAAATTTTATGAACACAGGCTTTCTGCGGCCTGCGCCCTACTTCCTGTACAATTATAAATGATATGATAAATTTTCGCAATCCTTATTGTTATTTTCACAAATTAACTTACAGGCAAATTTTCCCCACTGTTTATTGCTTTTCACACCCCTGCCGGGAGCTTCTATTCGCAATTGAGGCAGGATACTTCTTTGATTCGGTTAAAAAACGAAGCAGCTCTTTTCCCAAGACCTGCTCCGCAATTTATACCTATATTACAGATTTTTAATTCTCTCAATTGCCTCAAGTGTATTCTCATAGCTTCCGAATGCAGTCAGACGGAAATATCCCTCGCCATGTGCACCAAAGCCTGAACCTGGTGTTCCTACGATGTGTGCTTTCTCAAGAAGATAATCAAAGAACTCCCAGGAGGTCATCTGATCCGGTGTTTTCAGCCAGATGTATGGAGCATTTTTTCCACCGGACACAGAAAATCCTGCTGCAGAAAGTCCCTCCAGGATCGTCTTTGCATTACGCATGTAATAAGCGATCTGCTCCTTCAGCTGTGCTTTTCCCTCCGGAGAGTAAACAGCCTCGCCCGCTCTCTGTACAATGTACGGAGCGCCGTTAAACTTGGTTCCGTGGCGTCTTGCCCAGAGACTGTGAAGCTCTACGCCATCACGCACCAGTTCCTTCGGAACAACGGTAAAGCCAAGACGAACGCCTGTAAATCCTGCATTTTTGGAAAAGCTTCGAAGCTCGATGGCACAGGTTCTTGCACCCTCGCACTCATAAATGCTGTGAGGGACATCCTCCTCAGAAATATATGCCTCATATGCTGCATCATAGATGATCACGCAGCCGTTTTTGTTGGCGTAGTCGACCCACTCCTGAAGAGCAGCCTTTGTGATAGCACCGCCGGTAGGATTGTTAGGGAAGCAGAGATAGATCAGATCCGGTACCTCATCTGCCGGAATTTCCGGAAGGAAACCATTCTCCTCCTTGCAGGGCATGTAGATCACACCATCAAAATTCTCACGCTCTTTGTTATAAAGACCAGTACGTCCGGCCATAACGTTGGTATCTACATATACAGGATAAACCGGGTCGCAGACTGCAACCTTGTTATCCAGTCCGAAGATCTCCTGGATGTTTCCGGAATCACTTTTTGCTCCATCGGAAACAAATATCTCGTCTGCGCTGATGTTGCAGCCTCTGGACTGATAATCATTCTTTGCAATGGCACTTCTTAAGAACTCATATCCAAGATCCGGTGCATATCCGTGGAAAGTTTCCGCATGAGCCATTTCATCTACGGATTTATGAAGAGCATCAATGATCGCCGGTGCAAGCGGCTGTGTCACATCACCGATTCCAAGACTGATCACAGAATCCTTAAATTCCGGATTGGCCTCCTTATATGCGCTTACCTTCTTTGCGATATTGGAAAACAGATAGCTTCCCGGAAGTTTTAAATAATTCTGATTTACTGTAACCATAGTATTTTATCTCCTTCTCTCAATTTCCTCTGCCAGTGCTTTTCTGACGCTGTCAGGATTTGCCTTGCCTTTCAGCTCTCTCATCAGCTGTCCTACGAAAAATCCCATGACCTTATCCTTGCCGCCCAGAAGCTCTGCCAGCGGTCCGGGGTTTGCGTCTACGATCTTTTTCACAGTTTCGGTGAGAAGGCCTGTATCTTCTACGATCTTAAGACCATTCTCTTCTATATATATAACCGGATCAATATCCTCGTCAAATACTTTTTCAAATACTTTCTTGGCATTCTGTGCACTGACCTCTTTTTTCTCCACCATGGAAAGAAGGTCTGCCAGATGCTTCGGTGTAAAGCTTACCTTTTCCGGATCAAGTCCCTTGTCCTTTGTCAGGCGGAGAACCTCCACCATAAACCAGTTTGCCACCTTTTTCGGATTTCCGAGAAGAACTGCTGTCTCCTCAAAAAGTCCTGCCAGATGTCTGGATTCGGTCAGGATCCCTGCATCATAAGCCGGAAGCTCATACTCCTTCTGATAACGCTCCATCTTGGCTTCACGAAGCTCCGGAATGGAAGTACGCAGCCCTTCGATCCATGCATCGGAAATGTGGATCGGCGGAAGATCCGGGTCCGGGAAGTAACGGTAATCCTTGGCATCCTCCTTGGAACGCATAGCATGGGAAGATTCTTTGTTATCGTCCCATCTTCGTGTCTCCTGAACAACGACTCTGCCTTCTTCCAGAAGCTCGATCTGACGCTCTCTCTCTCCCTCGATCGCTCTCGCAATAGCCTTAAAGGAGTTCAGGTTCTTCATCTCCGTTCTTGTTCCGAAGGTCTCACTTCCCACCTCACGGACGGAAAGGTTGACATCGGCACGCATGGAGCCCTCCTGGAGCTTGCAGTCAGAAACTCCCAGATACTGCATGGTACAGCGGAGCTTTTCCAGATATGCGATAACCTCCTCAGAGCTTCTCATATCCGGCTCGGATACGATCTCGATCAGCGGCACTCCGCTTCGGTTATAGTCAACAAGAGAGCAGTCTTCCCACTCATCATGGATCAGCTTACCGGCATCCTCCTCCATATGCATCTCATGGATGCGTACGGTCTTTTTGCCTGCGGAAGTCTCGATTTCAACAGCTCCGTCGTAGCAGATCGGCAGATACAGCTGAGATATCTGGTAATTCTGGGGATTGTCCGGGTAAAAATAGTTCTTACGGTCAAACTTACAGTACTGATGGATATGACAGTTTGCCGCAAGACCTGCCTTGATGGCAAACTCTACCACTTTTTTGTTGAGGACCGGAAGAGAGCCCGGCATACCGGTGCAGACCGGGCAGGTATGTGTATTTGGTGCGCCTCCGAATTCTGTGGAGCATCCGCAGAAGATCTTTGTTTTTGTGGCAAGCTCCACATGCACCTCAAGTCCTATGACTGTCTCATACTGTTTCATGCCTTTTTTCCCCCTTCCATTGCCGTTCCGAAATCACCGCGTTTTTTCTCATAGGCGTGTGCTGCGCGGAACAGGTTGTTTTCTTTGAAGCAGTCACCGATCATCTGGATTCCGATCGGAAGTCCTGCTGCGTCCTTTCCGCATGGAACTGTGATTCCGGGAAGTCCGCACAGGTTTACTGCTACCGTATAAATATCGCCAAGATACATGGCAAGAGGATCTTTCAGGCTCTCTCCCAGCTTCGGCGCCGTAAAGGGTGATGCCGGAGCAAGAAGAACGTCATATTTGGAAAAGGCCTGATCAAATTCCTTTTTGATAAGGGCTTTTGTACGAAGTGCTTTCAGATAGTAAGCATCATAGTAACCGGAGCTTAACACAAAGGAGCCAAGCATGATACGGCGCTTTACTTCCTCGCCGAAGCCTTCGGTTCTTGTCTTCTTGTACATATCATGAAGTCCCTCGTACTCTTTTGCACGGAAGCCGTACTTCACACCGTCAAAGCGCTCCAGGTTCGAGCTGGCCTCTGCACTGGCAATGATGTAGTAGGCAGGGATCATATATTCTGTTGTCTTCATGGAGAAAAATTCCACCACAGCGCCCATCTCGGTAAGGCCCCTCAGCGTATTCATAAAGGCCTCTTTTACCTCCGGGTTCAGTCCCTCTGAGAGATATTCCTTCGGCACACCGAATTTCATTCCCACGATCTTATCTGTCATAGAAGCGGAGAAGTCAAGATCCTCTCTCTTCATGGAGGTGCTGTCCTTGGCATCGTGTCCGGCAATGATCTCAAGAAGTGCCGCACAGTCTGCAACATCCTTCCCTACCGGCCCGATCTGATCCAGAGAGGATGCATAGGCAACCAGTCCGTAACGGGATACTGTTCCGTAGGTCGGTTTGATTCCGGTAACACCGCAGTAGGAGCTTGGCTGACGGATGGAACCGCCGGTATCAGAACCCAGTGCCAGGTAAGTCTCTCCTGCTGCCACTGCCGCACAGGAGCCGCCGGAGGAGCCGCCCGGAACATGCTCCAGATCCCACGGGTTTCTGGTGACGCCGTAAGCGGATGTCTCTGTGGTACTTCCCATGGCGAACTCATCCATATTTGTCTTTCCGATGATCACAAGACCTGCCTGTTCCAGACGGTCAATAACCTCGGCATTGTACTGCGGCACAAAATTCTCAAGGATCTTTGATGCACAGGTAGTTGTTTTTCCCTTAATGCAGATATTATCCTTAATTGCAACAGGTACACCGGCAAGAGGTCCTGTATAGGTTCCATCCTCAATGCCCTTCTGTACCTCTTTTGCTCTTGCATAGGCTTCTTTTTTGTAAGTATCAAGATAAGCGTGGACCTTGTCCTCTTTTGCTTCGATCTGATCAAATACGTATTTCACACCGTCCAGGACGCTTATCTGATGCTGCTTGATCTTTTCCGCAAGCTGTAATGCGGTTAATTTTCCCAAATCCATGTCCTGTCTCCTGTCTTATCCAATTGTTTTCGGAACCTGATACTGGTTTTCTTTCTGCTTCGGTGCATTGGCAAGCATTGCCTCATGATTGTCTCCATTTGTCACAATATCTTCACGGAATACATTTTCGTCCTCAAAAATATGTGACATGGGCTCTACGGAAGAGGTGTCAAGCTCGTCCAGCTTGTCTACATAGTCCAGCATCTTCTGCATATCCTCTTTTGCTTTTTCCTTTTCATCCTCTGTCAGAGAAAGCTTCGCAAGGATGCAGACATTTTCCATTGTTTCATCATCGATTATCTTTGCCATCTTTTTTCTCCTTATTACGGCTCAAGTCTGTTCATATCACGCTGGAACAGACAGGTCTCACGAACATTTTCTTCTCCGAAGATCTGCATGGTAAGACGTTCCAGTCCGATTCCAAGACCTCCATGAGGTGGCATTCCATGCTTGAAAGTATCCAGATACTGCTCCATACCCTCTTCATCCATACCACGGGCTGCGATCTTATCCTTCAGCATCTGATAATCATGGATACGCTGTCCGCCTGTAGTTACCTCAAGTCCCTTGAACAGAAGGTCAAAGCTTAATGTAAATTTCTCATCTGACGGATCATCCATTGCGTAGAACGGACGCTTCTTAGACGGATAATGTGTGACAAAAACAAAATCAGCATCATATTCTTCTTTAAAATATCTTCCGATCAGTGCTTCTTCCTCCGGCTCCAGATCATATGGGTTGCGGATCTTACGTTTATATTTTTCAGCTACCAGCTCTTTGGCCTTGTCAAAACGTACTGCCGGGATCTTGTCCACCTTCGGAAGCTCCACCTTCAGAATGGAAAGCTCATGGGCGTAGTCTTTCTTAAGAAGCTCTACTGCGTACTGGAGAAATCCGGTTTCCATCTCCATGATATCCTCAAATCCGTTGATATAGCCCATCTCAAAATCAAGGCTTGTATATTCATTCAGATGACGTTTTGTGTTATGCTTCTCTGCACGGAATACAGGGCCGGTCTCAAATACACGGTCAAAAACGCCTACCATCATCGGTTTATAAAACTGCGGGCTCTGTGCCATAACAGCCTGTTTATGGAAATAGCTCAGCTTGAACAGGTTTGCACCACCCTCTGCACCTCTGGCTCCGATCTTCGGTGTGTGGATCTCGGTGAACCCCTTCTCATAGAGGTAATCACGAAAGGCCCGCACCAGATCCTCCTGGATCTTGAATTTTGCACGCTCCTGCACATTACGCAGAGCAATAGGACGATAATTCAGCTTTGCCTCCAGGGAAGTATTCAGCTTCCATTTGTCGATGGCCAGCGGAAGAGGCTCTGCAGGTGAGGAAAGGATCTCCACATGACTGATGCGGAGTTCTCTTCCGTGAGGCGCTCTTTCTTCCTCATGAAGAGTTCCTGTAAGGCGCACACACATTGCCTCCTTCAGATCATGAATGGAAACATTTGTCTTGTCGTTTTCATATACGGTCTGAAAAAGCCCTTCTTTTTTTCGGAGTATCACAAATGCCACGTCCCCCATATTACGGATGCTGTGTATTGCACCTTCCACTGTCGCTTCCTGGTCTTTCATGCTCTCGGAAAGAAGCACATCCCAGGCACATTCTCTAGTCTTACAGATTCCATCCATAAATTCCATTCCCTCATCCTCCAATTCAAAGTAGTTTCACCGAATCAGGAAATTCCCTGCGGAATTTTCCCCGATCCGGTGTGATATCAGGCATTCAGCGCAGATCATTTCTGTCCGCTCTGTTGTTTTTTTACACAGAATCATATAAAAGCATCAGAACCATCTGAGCTGTCTCCACCATATTAGTCCCGGAATCCATACTGCATTTCTGGATATAGCGGTATGCGTCATCCTCGCTCAGGTGATTTCTTTCCATTAAAAGCATCTTTGCATTTGAAATATAATTCTGTTCTTTCCATGAACGCTGCTTCGGCTTTTTCTTATCTTTTTTCCAGCGCCTTTCGATCTGGGAAAGCATCATGCTCACCGTATTTACCAGATCTCCGGCCTTCAGAGGCATTCCCACGCATAAAATGGAGGTTGGTGCCTCACTGATCACTCCCTGGGAGGCCATAAGCAGCATTTCAAAATAATCCGGCATATAGTCCAGAAGATCACGATAGTACATATCCTGAAGATGATAGCCGCAAAGCAGAACGCCGCCATCAAGCTCCGAGATACTGGCAAGGGCGTTTGCACCCGAATTGCACACCGCCGCCACTGTGAACCCATATCGGTTAAGGACTGTGCGGATCTTTTTTGCATCTTCTATTTTCGGTAATGCAATCACGATACTCGTGTTCATAAGCCGCCACTCCCTTTCGTCCCATTATGCCTCGTTCATCAGATCCGATACAGATACTCCTCGATCTCCCAGTCGGAAATCTCCTGGGAATAACGCAGCCACTCTTTTCTCTTGGCCTGCGCATACTGTTCGCAGAAAGTCTCCCCAAGGATTTCTTTCATCCAGCTGCTGTCCTCAAACAGCGTGATCGCTTCCCGCAGGTTCTCCGGTAAATTCTCGATACCCTGTTCCTTCTGATCCGACTCGGAAAGAGAACGGTCAGAAGCTTTTGTAGGATAGATCTTCTTCTGGATTCCATCCAGGCCCGCTGCCAGGCATACCGCAAAAACAAGGTATGGGTTGGATGCAGCATCCGGGCTTCGAAGCTCGATCCTGGTATCAGCACCATTAACTCTCGGGATCCTTACCAGTGAATTCTGGTTATTTCTCGTCCAGGTCAGTTCTGTAGGCGCATCAAATCCAGGCACAAGACGCTTATAGGAATTTACAAGCGGATTGGTGATCAGAGTCATCTCACGGCTGTGAGCCAGAAGACCTCCGATAAAATAGTATGCCTCTTCACTTAATCTGGACGGATCCTCCGGATCCGCAAAAATATTTTTTCCATTTTTAAACAGCGAAAAATGGATATGCATGGCTGAACCGTTTACTTCCCGTCTTGGCTTCGGCATAAATGTCGCATGAAGTCCATGACGTTTGGCTACAGTTCTTACTGCCATCTTAAAGGTCATAACTTCGTCTGCCATCTCACGTGCTTCCCCGTAATGAAGGGCGATCTCATGCTGTGCAGGTGCTGTCTCATGATGAGAGGATTCCACCTCAAATCCCATATCCTCAAGAGTCAGTACCATGTCACGTCTTGCATTTTCGCCTAAATCCACCGGACTTACATCCAGATATCCGGCCTTTTCGTGAGAAACCGTTGTAGGCATTCCGTTATCATCAATATGAAACAGGAAAAACTCGCATTCCGGGTCAACATAGCAGGTGTAGCCTGCCTCTTCTGCTGCCTGCGCTGTTTTTTTCAGAATGTATCTGGAACTCATCTCATGCTCTGATCCGTCTGCACGGCGCATATCGCAGATCAGTCTTGCAACCTTTCCCTGCTGAGGACGCCATGGGAGAATTGAAAAGGTATCATAGTCCGGATACAGGATCAGATCCGGCTCCTTCTCTCCCACAATGCCCGCAATATGAGAGCCATATACAACGCACTGGTTATCCAGGGCTCTTGGAAGCTCTCTTGCTGTGATCGCAATATTTTTCAGAGTTCCAAACATATCTGTAAACTGGAGGCGGATGAACTCTACGTCTTCCTCCTCTGCCATTGCAAGAATCTCTTCTCTGGTATAATTCCCCATAGTATTCTCTCCTTTATTTCCTCATCACACAAAATAATTACCCTCAAAATCAGAAAAAGGGTGCACTTCAGAGAGCTTTCGCTCCTGAAGAACACCCTTGTTCATGGACGTAATTATAGCAATCGGTCAATTCTTTGTCAACCATTTTTTAAAAGGGGCAAAAGTTCAAAAGCTTTATCGCGGAAACACGAACAGTTTTTTGACCTTTTGCCCCTGGTATCTGTTATTTTACTGTAAATATGAATAGCTCATCAGTGATTCATCCACTGCTTTCGCAGCCTCACGTCCTTCATGGATTGCCCATACTACAAGAGACTGTCCACGATGCATATCACCTGCTGTGAATACACGGTCTACGCTTGTTGCATACTGCTCCGTTTTTGTTTCCACATTGGTTCTTGGTGTAAGCGCTACACGGAAAGCATCTGTCACATATTTCTCACTGCCAAGGAAGCCGGCCGCAATAAGGACCACATCTGCAGGGATCACTTCCTCACTGCCTTCAACCGGTACCATATTGAATCTTCCGGTCTTTTCATCCTTTACACTTTTCAGTTTTACGATCTTGGCCTTGCAGACATTTCCTTTTTTGTCCTTAATAAACTCGGTAACGGTTGTCTGATAGATCCGAGGATCATGGCCGAATACTGCAATAGCCTCTTCCTGGCCGTAATCGGTTTTCAGGACCTTCGGCCATTCCGGCCATGGATTGGAAGGAGTTCTTGCTGCAGGAGGCTGCGGCATCATCTCAAGCTGTGTTACAGATTTCGCACCCAGACGGATGGATGTTCCCACACAGTCATTACCGGTATCGCCACCGCCGATGACCAGAACATTTTTGCCCTTTGCAAGCTCATATGGGAATTTTGCAAAATCTGTATCCAGAAGACTTTTTGTTACCTGCTTCAGGAAATCCACTGCAAAGTAAATTCCCTTGGCATCTCTTCCCGGAACCTTGATATCTCTCGGATGAGAAGCTCCGCAGCAGAGAAGGACACGGTCATAATCCTTCAGAAGCTGTTCTGCAGTGATGTCAACACCAACATTGATATTGGTAACAAATTTCACGCCCTCCTCTTCCATCAGCTTCAGTCTGCGGTCAATAACCTTTTTCTCCAGTTTCATGTTCGGAATGCCGTAGCGGAGAAGTCCTCCGATACGGTCGTTTCTCTCAAATACGGTTACGCTGTGGCCACGGCGGTTCAGCTGCTGTGCTGCTGCCAGTCCGGAAGGTCCGCTTCCGATAACTGCGATTGTCTTTCCTGTACGGACAGGCGGAATCTGCGGTTTTACCCATCCTTCTGCATAGGCAGTCTCAATGATCGCTTTCTCATTCTCCTTTGTGCTGACCGGATCTCCGTTCAGGTTGCAGGTACAGGCAGCTTCGCAGAGAGCCGGACACACTCTGGATGTGAACTCCGGAAAACTGTGCGTCTTGTTCAGACGAAGGAATGCCTGTTTCCAGTTTCCTGTGTATACAAGATCGTTGGTCTCCGGAACCAGGTTGTGAAGCGGACAGCCGGAAGCCATTCCGCCGATCATCATACCTGCCTGACAGAAGGGAACGCCGCAGGCCATGCAGCGTGCTCCCTGAAGTTTCTGTTTTTCTTTATTTAACGGAATACGAAATTCGTTGAAATTCTGAATACGTTCCTTTGGCGGCAAAACCTTTGCCATTTCTCTTTTATAATCTAAAAATCCAGTTGGCTTTCCCATTTCCTCATCCTCCTTAATGTTTCACGCCGATGCTCTCATAGAACGCTTCCATCTGTGCCTGCTGACTGGTCAGACCTTTTTCTTCCAGCTTTGCACTTAATGTGATCATTCTCTTGTACTCATCCGGAATGAGTTTTTTGAAGTGAGGCAGATAGGAATCAAAATCAGCCAGCACCTTCTTACCGATCTCGGAGCCTGTTGCTTCCACATGAGCCTCGATAAGATCACGAAGCTCTTTTTTATCATATTTATTATCCACTTTTTCAATGGAGATCATTGCTTTATTGAGGTTCTTGTAAAGAACGTTATCCACATCAAGGACATAAGCGATACCACCGCTCATACCTGCTGCAAAGTTCTTTCCTGTTTTTCCAAGAACTACCACACGGCCACCTGTCATGTACTCGCAGCCATGCTCACCAACACCCTCAACAACTGCAACCGCACCGGAGTTACGTACTGCAAAACGCTCACCGGCAATACCGTTGATAAATGCAGTTCCGCTGGTCGCACCATAGAGTGCCACGTTTCCGACGATGATGTTCTCTTCAGCCTTGTATCCGGCCTTCTCCGGAACCTTAACGATCAGCTTTCCACCGGAAAGACCTTTTCCGAAGTAGTCGTTGCTGTCGCCGGTCAGTTTCAATGTCAGTCCTTTCGGGATAAAGGCACCGAAGCTCTGTCCGCCTGCACCTGTACAGTTTACAGTTACCGTACCCTCCGGAAGTCCATTCTTATGATTTCTTGTGATCTCAGATCCGAGGATGGTACCAAATGCACGGTCTGTATTGGTAACGTTTACATCAACAGAAACTTTCTCACCCTTCTGGATCGCCGGGGCACATTTCCTGACCAGAACTTTTTCATCCAGAGTTTTCTCAAGATTGAAATTGTATACAGCCTTCGGATCAAAGGTTACTTTGCCCTTTCCTGCATATGGGTTATTCAGGATGGCACTTAAGTCAACCTTACCCTTATGCGGCTCCTGCACACTGTCAGAAACTGTAAGAAGGTCTGTACGACCTACCATCTCATCAATGGTGGCAATACCAAGACGTGCCATGTACTCTCTCAGCTCCTGGGCGATAAAGCGCATGAAGTTCTCCACATACTCCGGTTTTCCGCGGAATCTCTTACGAAGCTCCGGGTTCTGTGTAGCCACACCTACCGGGCAGGTATCCAGATTGCAGACTCTCATCATCACGCAGCCCATCGTTACAAGCGGCGCTGTTGCAAAGCCGAATTCCTCTGCACCGAGAAGTGCTGCAATGGCAACGTCACGGCCGCTCATCAGCTTACCGTCTGTCTCGATACGTACACGATTACGAAGTCCATTCATGATCAGCGTCTGATGTGTTTCTGCAAGTCCAAGCTCCCATGGAAGTCCTGCATTATGGATAGAGCTTCTTGGCGCTGCTCCTGTACCACCGTCATATCCGGAGATCAGAACAGTCTGTGCTCCAGCCTTTGCAACACCGGCTGCAACCGTACCAACGCCCGCCTCAGAAACCAGCTTTACGGAAATATCCGCATATTTATTGGCATTTTTCAGGTCATAGATCAGCTCTGCCAGATCCTCGATAGAGTATATATCATGATGTGGCGGCGGAGAGATCAGACTGACTCCTGGTGTGGAATGACGGGTTTTTGCGATCCACGGATATACCTTCTTTGCAGGAAGATGTCCGCCCTCACCCGGCTTTGCCCCCTGTGCCATCTTGATCTGGATCTCTCTTGCGGAAACCAGATAACGGCTGGTAACGCCGAAACGTCCGCTGGCTACCTGTTTGATCGCTGAGCAGCGGTCATTGTCTGTTCCTGCAGAGTCCAGACGCTCATCACTTTCACCACCCTCACCTGTATTTGATTTTCCATGGAGATGGTTCATGGCAATCGCCAGAGTCTCATGAGCTTCCTGAGAAATAGAACCGTAAGACATGGCACCTGTCTTAAACCGTTTTACAATGTCCTCAACACTCTCAACCTGGTCGATCGGAATAGGCTCCTTGGCAAACTTAAAGTCCAGAAGACCTCTTAAGTTTCCATGTCCCTCGTCATCTACCAGCTTTGTATATTCCTTGAACATCTCATAGCTGCCCTGTTTTGTGGACTGCTGGAGAAGATGAATGGTACGCGGGTTATATTTGTGCTCCTCACCCTGGCTTCTCATCTTATGGGCACCTACGCTGTCCAGTGTAAGATCTGTGGCAAGTCCAAGGGGATCAAATGCCTCAGAATGAAGTTTTTCTACATTATCCTCGATATCTTCCAGTGTGATTCCGCCTACGCGGCTTACGGTTCCTGTAAAGTAACGATCGATCACATCCTGGGAAATTCCGATCGCCTCAAAGATCTGAGATCCCTGATAAGACTGGATGGTGGAAATACCCATCTTGGAAGCGATCTTTACGATACCGCTGATCACCGCATGATTGTAATCATCAACGGCTGCGTAATAGTCCTTATCCAGCATATGTGTATCGATCAGCTCATGGATAGTATCCAGTGCCAGATACGGATTGACTGCACTTGCACCATATCCAAGAAGTGTTGCGAAATGATGTACCTCTCTCGGCTCACCGGACTCCAGGATCAGGGCAAGGGAAGTGCTCTTCTTTGTTTTTACAAGATGCTGATGTACTGCGGAAACCGCCAGCAGGGACGGGATCGGCATATGGTTCTCATCCACGCCGCGGTCAGAAAGGACCAGGATGTTTGCTCCCTCACGGAAGGCTTTGTCTACCTCTACGAACAGACGGTCAATGGCACGTTCAAGCTTTGTACTCTTATAATATAATGTAGAAATTGTTACAACCTTGAAGCCGTCCTTTTTCATATTCTTGATCTTCAGCATATCGGTGTTGGTCAGGATCGGATTGTTGATCTTCAGCACCTGACAGTTCTCCGGCTTCTGGATCAGAAGGTTTCCGTCTTTACCTACATATACACTTGTGGAAGTAACGATTTCCTCACGGATCGCATCGATCGGCGGGTTTGTTACCTGTGCAAAAAGCTGTTTGAAATAGTCGAATAAAGGTCTGTGCTCAATGGAGAGGACAGCAAGCGGAGTATCTACACCCATGGCTCCGATGCTCTCTGCTCCGTTTAATGCCATGTTACGGATAGAGGTACGGTACTGTTCGTAAGTATATCCGAACGCTTTCTGGAGACGTGCGCGGTGCTCCGGTGTGTACTCTTCCATACGGATATTCGGGATCTTGATGTCTTTGAGCTGTACGAGGTTGCTGTTCAGCCATTCGCCGTATGGCTGCATTTTTGCGTATTTTTCTTTCAGTTCATCATCGTCGAGGACTTTTCCCTGAACAGTATCTACCAGGAGCATTTTGCCCGGGTGGAGACGTTCTTTGAGGACGATCTTCTCTTCC
>ENA-OQNO01001535-OQNO01001535.1-human-gut-metagenome-genome-assembly--contig:-NODE-1535-length-15201-cov-12.270930_pt1 | contig 15201 bp, 16 predicted proteins | sample MGYA00242629_ERZ504880 | MGnify/ENA primary metagenome ERZ504880 (study PRJEB26092, sample SAMD00036377) | human gut metagenome | host: Homo sapiens | study: EMG produced TPA metagenomics assembly of... | reverse complement strand
TTCCAGTGTCAGCAATCAACGTAATCATATTCCAAGAAAATCATTGAATTACAGAACACCAATCGAAATATTTTTGAGCTATGTACAAGAAGCATTTTATTCTAGCTTAATTTGACAAATCATATTTGAATAAAAAATGTGGTGGTTAAATGGTGGTTATAACAAAAAATGAATTAATGAAATTAGGTTATGGGAAGTATCAGTCTGAGAGAATCATACGACAGGCAAAAGCAATTATGGTTTCAAAAAGCTATACCTATTACGAAAATAGAAGATTAGGACTAGTACCTGTTGAATCTGTAGAAGAAGTTTTAGGTATGAAGATAGAGGTAGAGGAGGATTTTCAGAATCATGGTTAATTTTAAAAAAGATAAAAATGGGAAATATCATTTTACTGCTAGTTTGGGATTCGACAAACGAACAGGGAAAAGAGTACAAAAAAACGTAGAGGGGTTAAAACAGTTAAAGAAGAAAAAAAGCGTATACCGAACTTGTTTCTAATTATGGAAAAGAAGCAGAAACTTCTCAAAGTACTATGTTGTTTGAGGAGTTTTTTTATAAATTATTCCTACCTTATTATCAAGGGAAAGTAGAAGAAAGAACATATAAAAATCGGTTATCTACAATCAAAAAAACTTTTCTTATTTCTTTAAAATGGAGTTAAGAGAAATACGTCCAATTGACATTCAAAAGTGGCAAAATAATTTATTGAGCAAATATAAAAATTCTTATGTAAGAAACATGTATGGGATTTTTCAGATGTCATTAGATCGAGCAGTTGTTTTGGGACTACTTGAAAAAAATCCTGCAAAAGTTATTGGAAATGTGAAGAAAAGGAAAACTACAGTTGATTTTTGGACAAAAGAAGAATTTACAAAAGTGATGTTATCCTTAAATCTTAGAGTCACTATTGTATAAAATTTGAATAGGAAGTTAATAAAAATGACAATAAATTTCAGTATAAGTAAAGATATCGATATTAAGCAATTAGAAGAATTATATAATGACGTTGGTTGGAGTGCGTATACTCAAGATTTGGAAGTATTAAAGCAAGCTATATTACAATCGTTAGATGTTATAACTGTTTGGAATGACGATAAATTAGTAGGGCTTATTAGGGCTATTGGAGACGGATTAACGATTGTGTATATACAAGATATACTTGTTTTGAATGCTTATCAGAATAAGGGTATTGCAAGTGAATTATTGCAAAGAATATTAAATAAATACAAAAATGTTCGTCAAAAAGTTCTTTTAACTGAAGAAGCTTCTGATGTTAGATATTTTTATGAAAAGAATGGTTTCGAATCCTGTGATAAGGGATTGTTAGTTGCGTTTGCTAAAATGAACTAAATTGTGATCTTTAGAGTGGCTAAGCCACTCTTTTTTTGACACGAAGTGTCAATTTTTGCGCTAGCAAAAACAAGCCTCGCAGAGCCTACACTTTACCATGTGAAGAAATGGAACGCTCTTCGGCTTTTCGGTGTCTACTGAAATCAAGGTATTAATGGGAATACCAGCCTAAGATATTTGGAGTTCAGAGAGAACGCGTTTGATTTTCAAACTTCGCAACAGAACCCCTATTCACATCTATACCCTAGCAAACAAAAATAAATAGCTGACAAATTAGATAATTTATATTAAAAACCTCTAAAATCATAAAGTAAAAGTGAAAGTTTTTCATTAATCGCAATAAATTCTAAAAGATATTCTTTAGAGATAACAAATTGTAAATTACCATCTTTTACTTTAGTCTTAGTTGCTAAGATCTGTGAATCATCTTGAGTAATTTGAAAGCTGTGAATTATTCTATTTCTTCTCTTTACAAGGTCAAAAAAAATGTTGACAATATCTTCAGGAAAACTTTCTCCCATTTTCTTAAATTGTTTTTGTAGCTTTCCAGATTCTAAGTCCATTAAATTGTACCAACTCAGATCATTCGAATTAGCTAAAACATTTTCAACAATAAAACTATTATTTGCATTGAAAACACATAAACAAGTACCTAATAATTCACGGTACTCCTTTGATGGCAAAACCTGTCGTGTATAACTTTCATACATAATATCACACCTCAAAATAATTTATGGTACCATTTTGGTAACTGAATAAATTATATTATCAAATATACAAAAAGACAAGGTCTAGAAACCTTGTCTTTTATAGTATACCGGTGGCCGGGGTCGAACCGGCACGTCCGTGAGGACACTGGATTTTGAGTTCTATGAATACATTTTTTAAATCTTATAACCTTGATTTAATAAGGTTTTAGGACTTTTGAATCTTGCAAAATAGACTCATTTTTCAAATTTTAGTAACTTTTTGGTAACTGAAGATAAATCTCAATTTGATGTTGATAACACCAAAAGTTTCATATAAATAGTTGATTTAACTGCATAATAACATTAAGTATTAATATTATTAGAGGCGATTGGTATCAATACATTAAAGTTTGGTTTATTTAGTCAGCCTTTTCCCAAAAGAGTGCAAATTGGATTGCCAAGTCTGCGATTCGGTCCTTACTATCTAAGTCCGAATGACTAGATAAGGTTCTGATATCCCATTTTTCTTCCGAGAGGTGGTCCGCCGCGTAGAAAAAATGGCAGAGTTCAAGGCCCCTAAAGGCTGCTAATGCCGCCACGGCAGAGCACTCCATATCGACGCAGATAGCTCCTGATTCCTTTCGACGCTTCATCTTGCCGATGGTTTCCCGATAGGGAGCATCGGTCGTCCAAACTTTTCCTTTTTGATACGAAACCTTGTGACTATCCAGAAAAGATTGGAAGAGAGGAAGGATTCCCTTGTTCACTTCCACTTCATCACTTGCTGGAAGATAGTGATAACTAGTCCCCTCGTCTCGAAGGGCGGATGTTGGAATGATGATGGAGGTCGCCTCAATATCTTGGTTCAAAACCCCACAAGTCCCAAAGAGAATGAGTTTTTCCATCCCAAATTGAATCAAATCCTCTATAATTCCCACACAGGAAGCAGCCCCAACTGGCGCATTAAAGACAGCAATCTGTTGGTCTCCAATAGTAATCCCATAGACAATGACTTCAAAGTTAGCCATAGATGTTCTTATAATTTCGTCATGTTCGTAATTCTCAAGTAGGCGCGCAAAAGTTACTCTTGAAAAGCACGATATGACTACTTTGGGAAATCCTTCAATCGGTTTGTGTAAGTCTTGTGGATTAATGATAGCCTGTCGATTAGGGTCAAATTCTTCTAAAATCATCTCATATACCTCTTTCATTTAAATTATTGTTCTATATTCTACCACAATTTGATGTTATCCTTAAATCTTAGAGTCACTATTGTATAATTTAGACAAAGGACAAAAACATGAAAAAACGCTACTCAAAAGAATTTAAAGAAACCCTTATCGCCTTCTATCATTCTGGTCAATCCGTCACCCAGCTGTCTAAAGAATACGACGTGGCCCCTGCAACAATTTATAAATGGATAGACCTCTACTCTAAATCTAATGAAAGCTCCGTCTCTAAAGCTGATTTTCTAGAATTAAAAAGACAACTGGCTAAAGTTAAGGAAGAACGAGACATCTTAAAAAAAGTATTGACCATATTCGCCGAGAAAAAGAAGTGAGTGCTGCGGATATGGCTCAAACCATACAAACTTTAGCACTCAATGTCAGACTCAGTTGTCAACTTCTTGGGGTTCCTGAATCAAGTTATTATGAACGGATTAATCGACGTCCATCCAAAACTCAATTAAGAAGACAACACTTGACACTTAAGATTGTCCAACTTTTCAAGGTGAATCGGGGAATCTATGGAGCACCTAAGATTCATCACCTTTTACTCAATCAAGGGGAAAAAGTAGGGATAAAGCTCGTACAAAAAATAATGAAACAACTTCAGCTCAAGTCAGTCGTCGTTAAAAAATTTAAACTAGGACACTCAGTAAGTGATGGCATTGACAGAAAGAACCTCATACAGACTGAGCCTAAAAAGATAAATAAGGTTTGGTCAACTGATATTACTTATATTCCTACTCAACAAGGCTGGGTTTATCTCTCAACTATTATGGATCGTTATACTAAAAAAGTCATTGCCTGGGATTTAGGAAAGCGAATGACTGTAGAATTAGTGCAAAGGACTTTGAATAAGGCATTGGAATCACAAAACTATCCAGAAGCTGTTATGTTACATTCTGACCAAGGAAGTCAGTATACGAGTCATGAGTATGAAGAGACAATAAGAAACTCTGGAATGACTCACTCCTTCAGTCGTAAAGGATATCCTTATCATAATGCCAGTCTTGAATCTTGGCATGGACATTTAAAAAGAGAGTGGGTCTATCAATTTAAATATAAGAACTTTGAAGAAGCCTATCAGAGTATTTTCTGGTACATTGAAGCCTTTTATAATTCAAAACGAATCCATCAAAGTTTAGGGTATCTTACGCCTAATCAATTTGAAAAAGCAATCCCTTAAAATAAATACATTAAAGTTATACGTGTTTGACTCTAATAAATTGAATTAACGTCAAAGTTATTTCAACTTTTTATATTGATGATTTGTACCAACATTTTGGTTTTATTTGTATGTGGTTACTTTTTATGACCGTTATGCGTTTGGGAGAAGCCACTGCATTAACTTGGAAAGATATTGATTTTGAAAATAAAAACTTGCGTGTGAATAAAACACTCTATTATAAGATAGCCAAAACCTATGAGTTTGTAGAACCCGAAACGGCTTCTAGTATTCGTACAATCGAACTAGACGACAATACAATTACCTTTTTAAAAGCTTGGAAGGAGCGTCAAGTTTCAATAGGAGGCATGTCGTTTGTACTTTCTTATAATGGAACACCTACTCAGAAATATACAATCCGTCATATTATGAGAAGACATGCAACGATCGTTGGTGTTCATATAATCCGCATACACGGATCAAGGCATAGTCATGCTTCTTTGCTTATATCACAATAAAAAGATGCACTTCGAATTAAAGAAAGGTTAAAACATGCTGATGTACAAACGACTTTAGGAACTTATGGTCATTTGTATCTAAATTCATTGAGAGAGATAACAAATGATCCCACAGATTATATCCAAACTAATTTTTCTAAAATCAAACCGACACCTATTTACGATAATAAAAAATAAATGATAAACAAAAGTAGGATCACACCAAAAGAAACACACTAGAAAAACTATAATACAGGCTTTTCTAGCGTGTTGTTTCTTATTTCCGCCTATTTATACATTATACTCATAAAGCATTTAATGCATCGATCGTAGCCGCATTGTCTATATGGGTATATAAAGTTGTTGTATTGGTACTTGAATGTCCCAATTGTTGGGCAGTTAATACCAATGAATTTGTCTGTTGGTAGAGTCTAGTAGCTAATGTATGACGCAGTTTGTGAGGGCTGACTTGAATTCTAAAGCCTTTTGAATATTTTGCTACCATCCGTTCGATTGCAATACCGGATATACGCTTGGCTTCTCCTTGGTAAATTGCTAGAAATAAAGCTTTTTCGTTTTCTGTTACTTTATATCGTTCTTTCCGAATAGCTAGATAATTAGCTAAATATTCCATTGCGAATGCTGCTATATTGACAGCATCTCTTTTATTTCCTTTTCTAGTTACTACCACATTATTCTTATCTAAAGATAGGTCATCTAAATTAATATTTATAACCTCGGAGAGTCTCAATCCAGATCCTAAAATCAGTGCATTGATCGCCAGGTCTCTTTCTACATCTCGTTGATAATAGATCAAAGCTCGTTTACTCAAAGTATTTTTATATTCATTGGCAATATAATCTAGATAATTTTGTGTATCCTTATCTAGAAATAATCTTTTCTCAATGGCATTGGCACGTGCAGCTAACGTAGTTTTATCTGTGATGGTTGCTACTTGATCCATAGGATTATTGTCTAAGTATGGTTTTCCTAGAGGATTATTGGAACTTTTCGAAAGATATTTAAATAGAACCTTTAATGCCGTGATATTTCTATTGATAGTAGAAGTAGATAGACCTAAGTTATTATTATCTTTGAGCTTAGTTTTTGTTGTCTCTTTTTTTACATTTTCTTTTGTGCGACGTTTCAAATGAGATTTGTACAAGTTTAGGTCATAGGCAGTTAACTGTCTTATCGAGGTGATAGAAGTATCAGGAACGATAGACTCACTCAGAAGCCATTCATAAAAGAGCTTATAATTTTTTAGATATTCTAAAGTGGTTCGAGGTGATTGATCTTTATCCTCACGATCTTGAACAAAATCTTTTATATAATCGGGCATATGAAGTATGATTGTATCTATTTTTTGATATATTTCTGTATTTTTCATGTCATTCATCCTTTCAATAAGTAGGGGAGAAGAGTATCTCTATAATTGGACTATACCAATTATAGAATGTTTTGTCAATTGGTATGCTCTAAAATTTATTAATTTGTTTCAAAAAAAGCATATAAATAGGTATACGTTTAATAATTTAAAATAAATGGTATACATAAATAGGGAAGGAAATAGAAGGGAGCAATCTAAATTTTTTGAATTTTCTTAATTAATTATATAGAAAGAACAATCTTTCTATAGAGTTAGATATGAGAGGGACTATGCTTGATTTAAAATCAACAAGCGTATATACTGTATATACAAAGAAAAAGGAGGGAGAAGACTATGGCAATTAAAGAAAGAAAATTTAGGGAAGTGGGGAACTCAGTAGTATTAACTATTTCAAAGGAGTTTCTTAAAGAAAATGGGTTAAATCCCGGAGATACGGTTTTTTTAGATGAAGAAAAACTTCGAGCGGCAATTACAAAAAAACAAGCCTTATCTGATGAGATCGATGTAGCAATATCTCAAGCATTAACTGAATATGATACTACTTTTAGAGAGCTTGTCGATAAATGAGTGTTCATTACCTAGAAGCCAAAGATGTTATAAAAATGAATGTGATCCAAATAAAAAAATACTCTCCTAATGAACCCATTGGTGTAAAGGACGCGAATGCTTTAGAAATGTGTGTAGGACAACTTCGAGCCTCAGCTTTTGGTGAAGAGGTTTATCCTTCGATTTATGAAAAAGCAGCTATCCTACTTGTACAATTAATAAAGAAACATCCTTTTCATAATGCAAATAAACGTACTGCTTTCTTAGCTACTTTTGTCTTTTTGAAAATCAATGGACAGCTTTTAGCTATTGATCAAAAAGATGCTGTAAATTTAGTGGTATATATTGCTACATATGATAAGGATTTTGACCAACTAAAATATGAAGTGATCAACACTATAAAGACACATACGAAACCCATTTAAGGAGTTGCTGTATGTGTCTTTATAGTGTTATTAGCTGCTATAGCGAAATAATTGAAGTAAATTACAAATAGCTATAATTCAAATCCAACTATACAGAAAACGTAAATTTTCTATATACTTGGATATGCTGGAATGTTTAAGAGAATAATTACATTTCTAGAAAGTACAATAAAAATTACAGGATAATTAGCCATATCCTACCTCCTCTAGCAGTTGCTCAAAAGTTAGCACTAAGTAACTTCTTTTTTGTTGCTGGTAACAATTTATCAATACTAAAATAGCTTTTAAGTATCTAATAAATACTAATTTTAAAGCTCTTAATTATTATGAAACACGATATAACAATATTGCTATATCGTGCTATTGTAATATTATACATTTGAAGACAGCGTATTCTTGTTCTAATATCAGGAATTTTTTATAAATATCAGTCATATTAAGACTCAAAATTTATTGGTATGTTCCTCTGTATAGAGTTTGACCGTCTACCATTATATAGCAATTATTATCATTGTTGTCTTGCACCAATATACCGTTAAGGATAGCACTAGGAGTAGTAACAATCACTGGAAACTCATGAGAAAGCTCGGTCATTTTTCCTGTTCTGCTAGAAGTCAATTAATACTGTTGGATAGGCTACAATTAACTAGACAGAAAAATTAAGGTGTGTAGACTAGAAGAAAACACACTGGAGGAATCATTTTATGTCGCAAAGAAGAGAACGCAGAACCTATACGCAAGAATTTAAACAACAAATGGTCGATTTACTAAACTCTGGAAAACCAAGGGCCGACATCATCAGAGAATATGAACTAACACCATCGTCTTTTGACAAATGGGTCCGTCAGGCAAAAAAGACAGGTTCATTCAAAGAAGCCGATAATCTGACCCCAACGGAAAAAGAGCTTATAGCCTTACGCAAACAAAACCAACAACTTGAGATGGAAAATGATAGTTTAAAGCAAGCAGCGCTGATATTCGGACGAAAAGACAAGTGATTGATGCAAACAAGCATACATATTCCATATCAGCGATGTGTAAATTATTAAATATTTCCCGTCAAACCTATTACTACAAAACAAAGGAAAAGCCGAGTGAAGCTGCGCTTGAAGCCGCCGTAACAGAAGAATTCAATCGCAGCCGCAAGAACTATGGTACGCGGAAAATCAAAGCTGCTCTGGCAAAACGTGATATCCTAGTTAGTCGTCGCAAAATCAGTCAAATCATGAACAGACGAGGCTTGAAATCAAATTATACAAAGGCAAATTATCGAAAGCATACATCGAATGTAAATCACTCCGATATTGAAAATACCTTGGATCGTGCCTTCACTGAACGTGAACCTTTGGAAGCAATCATCACGGATCTGACCTATGCAAGAGTTGGCACAACCTGGTGTTATGTTTGTTTCATTATTGATTTATTCAATCGTGAGATCATTGGTCATTCCTGTGGTCCGAACAAAGATGCACCGTTGGTCAAAAGTGCTTTCCAAACTATCTCCCATCCTTTGACTGAAGTAAAAATCTTCCATACAGATCGTGGGAAAGAATTTGATAATAAACTGATTGATACGATCTTAGAGACATTTGACATCGAACGATCACTGAGCAAGAAAGGCTGTCCTTATGACAATGCAGTGGCAGAGTCAACCTATAAATCATTTAAAGTAGAATTTGTTTATCCGAATACATTTGACACGTTGAATCAACTCAAACTGCAATTATTTGATTACGTCAATTGGTGGAATTATCTTCGGTTACATGGTTCTTTGGTATATGAGACACCAATCGGCATTCGAAATCTGAGATTGGCGGAGCGAATCCTTGATAATGAGCATGGATGTGGTAGCGTTGCGTAGTGGACGATACATTTAATCGTTGCTTCGCCACGGTTATTCCACGTCCATGGTGGCTCGTTGTCAAGGACAATCGGATTAGATAACAAGTACCTGTTTTTTACACTTTATAATTTTTGTCAAAAAAAGGGTTGCCATTCCATCCTGCTATTTCGATAGAAAGAATACCCATTAGCAATCAAATGTTTTTTACATTCCTTGAAGATCTTATCAGCGTAATACTGCGAAAATCCCAACTTGATAATATCTTGCCGAGTGACTGTTTTCATTCTATCGCCTTCTCTTTCTTATGTCAGCGTCTCACAAGAAATCATTTGTCATCAATTATTAAAAAGACTTTGTTCATCTATCAGCTGCTTTTGTCAAAAGCACATAGGATTTCCACCTCTCCCCAGTAATGGCGAGCCAATTTGGTTACGGAAGTATCATTATTGCATTTGCAGATCATGGCTCAAATTTGACGATTCTTATCTTAGTTATCAATCGCTCCGCATACTCATCTTGGCGTAACTAAGAAACGCTCCCTGCAAATGGAAAGTACTAATAGATTTTATATTCAATTTTCAAAGGTCAATTATCTTTACACTAATAAAGACAATCGAAAATGCAAAAAAGCAACCTTCTGTGAAAGAAAGTCGCTTTTTTTAAATTATTATTGTATTCAAAAAGTAAATCAAATATAAAATCCATTTATTATTAAGGACGTATTCCGACAATCCACCAAGATTTACTTACTATTTTCATTTCAATTTTCTAAGAAATCACTTCAAAATCAGATTCAATTAATTCACCTTCATATTTCCATGCCTCGAATTCAGTTAAAAAATTTTGGCGCTGTACCAGTTCTTCTTCCATATTTTTAACTCTTTGAAGTAAATCAAAATAGCTTGGAAAAAACTGTCCAATAAAATTTTGAGGATTGTTTATGAAAGTAATGTAATCTTTTCGTTGCTTAATAAGGCTTTCTGCAATTGCATTTTTGACTCTATTAAACTCTTCTTCTTGTTTTGCCTTACTATAGCTATCAAAAACTTCTACTGCAATATCTAATAATGCACCTGTTACAGCAAATCCTTTTGAGATCTTATCAGCAAGTTTAATTGCTCCCCAAGGTTTAAATTTAAAAGTAGGCATCAAAAAATCACGTGTAGTTAATATTGTCTTACTCGATACTTTAGCATTCTTTAGAAATTCTTTACTAATCTTCATACCTTGAATAGCCAAATCTCCAACCATATTATTATAATGATTGATGCTTGCATTGAAATTAGTTTCAGCTTTTGAAATTTCATAAGCGATTTTTCCTAATTGGCGCTCAAATTCATTCTGGATAGTCGTTTCCAAAACGATCCCCTCATCACCAATGTTTCTTTCAAAAAATTCATTGATAGTCTCTATATCTGTTCCTTTAACTTGGAGTATAAGATCAGTGAATAAATCAGTAATGTATTCTTTCAATTCGGTGCGCGCATTACTGATATTCCTCTCTGAGCTATCTTGCTCTTTTCGGACATCAGATATAATACTCTTGAACTTATTAATTTCTTCAGCTGCCAAAGCGACGTTCTGTTGTACCATTGGTAATTGTCTTTGGATAACATCTTTCACAATACTTTGACTAGTAGCTAAGACCAGAGCGTTCGCTCCACCAGATTTTTTTATTTGTTCAGAAGTAGCAGCTTGTAAATCGCTTATATGAGAAATTTGATTATACTCATCCAAATTGGATAACCAATAATCGAATCCCTCACCAAATGGATTAGCAGCAACAGCTACTATAGGAACATTTTGATTTTCATCAATAATATCAAAATCTCGTAGACGTGTTATTATATTTTGTTTCTTTGTTTCAAAACGTTCTTCATATTCTTCATGATCTTCTATATCCGCTTCTTCATCAAATCTACTAATAACAAATACCGTTCTAGATAATAAGTTCAAATCTTTAAACAACCATCGTAATTCCTCTTTATGACTGTCCTTAATCGGGTTATTGGGGCTCATCACATAGAGCAGTAAATTTGCTTCACTGACGTACTTACGCGTTATTTCTTTATATTTAACTTGATTAGATGTTTCTTTGAAGCCAAATAGCCCTGGAGTATCAATCAAATCAAATTCATCAAGATGATAAATTTGTACCTCATCACTCGATTCGGAAGAGTCAATTTTCATTGTTTCAGAATCATAGTTTCCCGACCACGCTGCTACTATTGAAGTTTTCCCTTCCGAAAATCCACCAACCAGTGCAACCTTTAATTTTTGTGTTTTAACTTCATCAATACCTTTTGAAATTTTATTTATTAAATCGAAATCTGTATTGATTCCAAATTTCTTTCCTTCATTTATAAAGGATAGTAATCGTTGAAGTATTTCAACAATTTTAATCTGTTGTATCTTAAACTGCTTAATTGTTTCCATACTGTTCCCCTTCCTCTTTCACTACCTTAAGTGATAATTGATTCATGTCATTTTTTGCAGATAAAAATATAGCTGACATAGTCTCAATCTGTATTACAGATTGCATTAGCTTCTCTTTAATAACTGCAATGCCTTCGATTATTTCTCCACGTACACCTAATAATTGTTCATCTAACTGGTTCTCGATATTCTCAATTACTTTATCTATGTTTTCATTTGCACTCTTACGTTGCTGAGATTTGCGGAAATCTTTGTCTATAAATGCTCGAAACTTCTTATAAACATCAAATAATATAGTTAAAGCCGATAAGCCAATAACAACCCATCCGATTGGATTTGTAGCATTTAAAATTCCGTACACTATATTAATTACATTAGCAATTGTGCCGATAGCAATTGCTTTTATATTAATGTTCTTTTTTATATTGATTTGTGGTTTAAAATCGAAAGTAAAATTAACTGAATTTGCATACTTATCTACCAATTCATTTACATAACGTTGATACGTAGAAAGAATATCTACTACTGATGAGGTAAATTCTTTACCACTTCTGTCTATTTTTTCATTTAGACTATTAGCGTATTCTACAATTCCTTCTTCCACTCTTATTTTCATTTTCTTTTCAAATTCTTCATTGCTAATTTCTTTATCAATATCTTCATATATTTTCTTTCGAACGCTATTTTTCAAATCAGTAGTAGCTTGATGCCTAGAATTTATGATATTTCTGCTATATACTTCTCCCACATCATCTAACTTATTAGAAGTAGACTTGTAATTCGTTTGCAATGTTTTTTCTAGGTTTTTAAAAGCAGTGTGAATTTCTCCAATCTCACTGACTGTTATATCTAGCGTAACTTTTATTTTTTTATAATTAGACTTTGCAATCTTATCTTTAACATTATCAACTAATTGTCCAGTCATCCAATCTGCAAACTGAAGAATTTGACTCAATTCAAGAATATGAGTAGCTCCTTCGAATTTTTCAGTAAATTTTCCACGATCCTTAAAATATTTACCACTGTAAAAATTTCCTAGTGCCAGAAAGGCAGGATAAGCAGAAAGTGATCTGTGGGAAACATAATTTTCATTAAAGGCTGCTGACAACACCTCATCAACAACAAGTAAGCCATTCTCATCATCTTGATCAATTAGTGGTTTCTTTAATTGCCGAGGATTCCTTACAGGTTTATTATAAATAAAATAAACCTCGCTCTGTTTAGATAGCTGCCTGGATATTTTTTCAATCGTCCCAAGATTTTCATTATCGCCCTTTTGCGGTGGTGTTGGCTTTTTACTTACATAAAAAATGACATGAGCTTTTTCCACTGCTCTATCGATCGATGATTGCACAATTTCCTCTTTACCTTCAATACCTGGTAAGTCAAGAATCACAAATTTCTTATCACCAATTAAAAAATGATAGTCCCCTACCTCTTGGGTAAAATCGGAACGACCGTCTCCCACAATCGCTCCATCACTTAATTTTTCTAATTCTATAATCAGACCATCTTGTTGATTTTGCATAGAATTAATCTGATTCTCTATCAGCTTTATTTTATGCTCCTTTTGCTGTTTTAAATTAGTGATGTGTTTTAAAAGCTCGGAGTATTGCAAATTGTAATCTTTATTATTACTTTCAATTTTTAAATTGACTTCATTAATTGATTGTTGATAATTGTTAATACTTAACTGAATTCTATCTATTTCTTTTTTTGATTTTTCTATTTTATAACCCAAACTCTCAATTTCTTTTTGTTCATCCAAGCGATGAAACCAACTCTTAACCATACTCCACGTGCTCGTTAACATTTTATCGAGTATTGCTCTGTTAAGTATATTTCTTTGAATCGAGAAGGTTACCAATTTTTCAGAAACCTCATCATCTTCAATAATGCACTGCTTGATTAACTCTTCATACTCTGTAACTTGGACGTTAGCTGTGTGTCTTTCTTGTTCAAATTGCTCTTTTATGTGATTAATTCTTACTTGAAATTTTGCTATCGAATTCTCCAATTCATTTTCCAAAGAGCAAATGCTCTCTCTCCATTCATCAACTTTCTGAATTAATCCTTCCAATTCCAATTCCTTATCTCGAAATATTTGATGCTCTTCTAACTTCTTTTTTTCTTTCAATAGGATACGAAGACTTTCAATTAGAGTCGATTTACCAGCATTAGTTTCGCCATAAAAAGCCACAGTAAACGTATCCCATTCAGAATTTTCCTCTAATGATTTTATATTTTCTATAACTTCATTTTTTACTCCATCTAATTTATTAATAGCATCCTGTCTATATTCATCAAATTTGCTATCTTCACCACTATTTGAAAGAGCATGTAACAAACTCTCAATTTCAGCTAATATTTCTCCATAGATAGCTTGAGGAAAATTTTTTTCAACCATACCGTCACTTACCAATCTCTTATAAATTTCAATCAAATCTATTCATATCAAAGTTGAATGCATAAACTCAAAGTATATTATATCACGCCCTTAATCTATTTTTGATATGTAAAAATAAATTAGCTATTCAAAAAGACCACCCATCAACTACGATAGATAGCCTTAATTTATTAATCTAATATTCAATAAGAAGCTAATAATTGGACGACTTATTTTTTCAGCAAGATAAACTGGAACTGCATTACCAATTTGTTTATATTGTTCATTCAATCTATGATTTCTTGAAACAACCTTTACTCTATCATCTTCACCATCTGAGAAATCATACCAATCTGGAAATGTTTGAATACGCGCAGTTTCACGAACAGATAATCTTCGGTTAAAGTCACCACTGAATTTCCAACGATCGGGACCAACTTTTACCATTGGCTCTCCGGCAGGATGTTGAGGTGCTTGTCTTCCTGAAGCTTGAATTGTAAAAGATTGTTCATTCCAAGATTTTTTCCTATTTCTAGACATATATATTGAGCTGTAATCTGAATCAAATACATCCTCAGCATCAAGAGGGAGATCTCCAATAGCATCTCGAAGTGTTACATGCGGATATTTGGCTTCTGATCCATGTGTTGGTGTTGGTAGCTCATAGTGAAAACCGTATTGTTCTACGATGTCATTTCTAACACCAATTATGAAAACACGTTCTCGAGATTGAGGAACTCCATAATCTCTTGCATTAACTAAATGTGCCTCTACTTGATAACCAGCAGCAGCAAAGTCTTCAGTCATCTGTTGAAGAACTAGTCCATTGACCATAGTCATTAACCCTTTAACATTCTCTGCAATAAAGAATGGCGGCTGCGATTGCATTAAAGCACGAATATAATGGATATATAAAAAGTTTCGAGGATCGTCCAACAAACGTGGTCCAGCTGCACTAAAACCAGGACATGGGAATCCTCCTAAAACTAGCGTGCTTTCTGGAAAATTGATTACTTTGCGAATATCTCTAGAATCTTTTACTAGATCATGATTGAAATTAGCTATATATGTTTGATTTGAAGACTTGAATACATCGTTTGAATAAATTATTTTAGTTGTATGATTTGTCAAATTAAGCTAGAATAAAATGCTTCTTGTACATAGCTCAAAAATATTTCGATTGGTGTTCTGTAATTCAATGATTTTCTTGGAATATGATTACGTTGATTGCTGACACTGGAAATA